>JAEEGL016694362.1_pt1 | contig 48218 bp, 56 predicted proteins | sample 9134231 | NCBI WGS metagenome assembly JAEEGL01 (sample SAMN16246548, study PRJNA631951) | gut metagenome | biome: gut microbiome; feature: rumen; material: fiber-attached | host: Bos | place: Iran: Karaj | collected 2018-10 | reverse complement strand
CAACGTCTTTTGTCAAAACAGTGTATGTCGCCATAAAACCTCCAAAGGCTAAAAACCATGTCTCAAAGTACCACCCTCAAGACACATGCCTTATAGCAGACCTCTGGCCAAATGTCAAGAAAAATTTTTAAGAAATTTAGTGACTACATGCACCTACATGATGGTTAGAGTGGGAACAAACAAAAACCCCAACTTAGAAATTAAACTAAGTTGGGGTTTTTGTTTAGTTTTCTTGTGGTAGGATATCGTCGAACACGATAGGGATTTTTTCTTTTAATTCTTTCAGTAAAGGAATGGTTATCTGACGCATTTGTGGGTGAGCGAAGGGGGATGTACGTAAGGTAAAAAAGTATCTCCATTCTCTGATATTAGCCGTCATTACCATCTCTGTTTTAAGTGATAGGGGTAGGACAGATCTAGCTTCTTCGGGTTTAGCCCCGTGAGCAATCATATCCATATAGACTCTTTCCGATGTTTGACATGCTTCTTTCCATGCAAAATAATTATAGTCATTCTCATTAAAGAAAGAGGGTCTTATAACCGTTATTTCATTTCCAAATTTATCTTTAGAATAATTACAATACCTAGTACTAGACACACAAAAAGATGAGATTCTATGACGTACAATCTCATTTTGTATAGCTCTATCCACTATAAATTTTACAGAAAAAGAGTAATGCTCTAAACACGCTTCGTGGTGTTTTTGCATAATCATTTGAATAAACTTTAAATAAGAATCATCTGTCTGTTTGTCATAAGACTGATAACACGTTCTAGCACAATATTCTATTGTTTGTAAAACATGTTTGCCATCAAGAGACGTTAATATTTCATAAGAAGGTTCTACTATCTTCATAATAATCCTGAAACCCATGGGCTTTAGACCGTGGGAGAAAAGAAATAAAGTTTCTATCAACCTTATTTGAGAGAAAACCGTTTGGTACTTGGACTGAAGGCACTCTCAAAAACTTAAACACCAAGGTTCTGTTTAAGTAGAATTTGAATATACTTCAAATTCTAGGGGTACAGTCAATTACCCCACGATGTAACGATACGCTTTGCGGCAACGCCGCAAAGCGATAAAAGGTAGAAGAGTAATTATTGCATGACTACTGATCAGTTACAAGCCCAACACCTTTAGGTGGTAGGTAGTTGATAATAATCCTCACAAAAAAGGTGATGTTAGAAGACAACACCACCTCTAAAACATGAAAGATTGATTTTTTAAATATGATTATTCTTCATCCTCGTCATAGTCTTCATCCTCGTCATCATCTGGATTAAAAACTTCTTCACACTGAAGCCAAATAAAATCATTAACCTCAGATTCTGTTGGAATATATTTCCCACCTTGTGCTAAGACATCATTTAAAAGAAGCCAAATAACTTCCCTCTGATCCTCTGTAGCATACATCCATTTCTTCAATGCCTCACACCGAAGAATAGTTGGAATATCCTCAAAATCAAGACCACGACTAACCTTAAGTGTCATAAAACCTCCAAGAAAAGTAAAGGTTTAAAAATAATAAATCCTTAAACCTAAAATAACAGACCTACAGCAGTCAGAAGATTCACAACAGCACCCTCCTGCTCTGTAGAATTAAAACCTTTAGTACCTAAAGAAGAAATCATCTCAGACACCACAGAAAGACAACTCTCCGTATGCCACCAACAGGAATCTTTCGACGAATAAGATATTGCATGGCTAAATTTCTTTTTACCTAAAGCATCCTTCAAAGACAACTTTGCCCTCACACCACCCCTCTTAGGCTCAATACATAACTCAATACCACCTGCAACATACCTACCTTTAAGATACTCAAAATCCATAAGACTTACCTCCTTAGGTAAAATACCCACCCCATTGTGGGCATCTCTGAAAACCCCTTATAGCAAAATAAAACCAAAAGGTCAAGCACTTTTTCAAAAAATTTTCTCCCACCTTAACCCACAATGTAGGTTAGTGTGATTACCCTACACGCATCAGTAGGACACAAACAAAATCATTTCCTCATGGAGAACCAGCACTGATCAGTTACAAGCCCACCGCCCTTAGGCTGTGTGTAGTTGACCTTTATGTATATGCATATAAGTTTCCTCCTAAAAATGATAAATAAGTCATAAATTTATGATAAATATTGAGAGAAATTCCCCTACTCAGGATCTTATGAAATCCTCATTAATAACACTAATCCTGTTTGAGTATCACCATAAGAATGTAGCGTTCTATGGAAACTAGACAATGCCCTATATGTACCTACTGGAACTGGATACCCTTGATAATCACCGTCAAGTTTATCCACCATTACATAACGTGCTGGGTTATAAGTACCTTCATCATCCCCTACTTGAAATTCACATATATAAAGATACTCCATATCTCCTTTTATAACATGACCATTAGTGCGATCTACAATTATTTCATCTCCTACACTAACAACACAGGTATTTTCAGTAAAATTAAACATAGCCATGAATATAGAACCTACTGGTGGTGTATTAATAGAAGTGGGTACTGGAATTAAACCATTAATAGTCCCATCCACTTCTAAATCTTTATTCACATGTAATGTGTTAAGTACTGTTGTCTTAGCAAAGTCTGGGTCTGGATCATCATAACCAATATTACCTACAAAACATTTGGCTTGTATAGTATGTTGAGGTGCGTATACTGCTCCTCCTATATCTTCTGGAGAAGTTATCAAAAGTAAAGAAGAATGTAACTGTAGTAAACGAGCAATACCATATTCATTATTAGTGTACCTAAACTGTATGTATGGCTCTTCTAAAAAATGACCGTCCCCTTCTACATAATCCACAAGACCTAATAATAAAGATTTATTAATTTGCTTTATTTCATTGTTAGAATCTTTTTCTATAGAATAATTAAATTTAATTCTTGGATATTCTTGATTATCTTCTATACCAGCATCAAATTTAGTTGCTAACTCCAAAGTAGAGTCCGTAGCATTTGTTACATAATTTATTTTATTTACTAATAATCCTGTTTTATCCGTCCCATCTTCTGTATACCCAACCTCTCTACTGGACAATAATAATTTTCTACTAGAAAACTCCACTGGTGTTGACATAGGCAATGTAAACACTATTTTAGCTTTAGCATCTGACGTTATAGAAGAAAGATCTGTAACTTCATTAATTATCTCTATGCCAGTGGGGGTTTTTAATGAACCCTGTATAGTTGGCCCATACGGAAAATTATAAGTCATTAAACTTATTCTCTGCTTTTTTGTAGACAGATCATCAACATACTCATTATCAATTTCTATTTGACTACCTAAAGGTTTAGTAAAAATATCATCCCTTACTTGATCAACCTTACCAATATCACACAAATGTGTTATAATATTTAATTCGTTCTCATTTTGGCTACTTATTTTATTTACTTTTATCTCACCCTCAGAACATAGATCTAAAACAGAATATACATCTACATTATAAAATGTACTTTTATTATCCTGATCTGTAACAGTAATATACTGATTAAACGTAGTGTTCTTCTCAAATATATAACTTCCTCTTAGAGTCCTAGAAAAGTCTCTCCCCCCCCTCACGATCTTCTGCTATAACAAACCTTGAATCATTAACAATAATATCTGTTTCTACAGGTGTGGCTGAAATAGAAAAATCTGCTGTGTCTAAATAAACCTGTGTGTTTGGAATTCTTCTTTTCATTTGAACAATACTCCCACTTTTCACAAAAAAAGAATAAAACAAATGAGACCTAATAAAGAAACCTCTCTACCAAGTCTCATTTCACAAATATACCACTAAGTTTCTGAATCTATTTCTATACTTTAAACAGATTCAAAAGGATAGAGTCTAATTCCTCTTTAGATAAAACCTCTTTATACAATATTTTATACAGTTCCTCTCCATCAAGATCACCAGTGACATAATAAATGATACCATCAGTATCATTATTTTTTAGTTTATTCTGATAATCCATAGAAGCTATGTCTTTACTATACTTATTTAATAAAGTTTCAAAATAAGGACTGTTTAGTTTCCAAAGATAACCTGCCAATTTACTATAATCTATAGGATTCTTTAAATCAGAAACCTGTACTCTTATATTACCTATAGTCTTACCAACATAAGGACTTAGGATACTCACCATCTTTTCCTTTTCCTCAGGTGTTAGTTTAATATCATTGAAAGAGGAAAGAATATCCCTATCTTTCATATAAGATAATTCATCTTTCACTAAGTCATCTATATATGCTTTCTCAAACCTTTCTACAGGAATATAAGGATCTAATATACCCCACTCCAGAATAGGAATAATTTTACGTAATTTCTCTTCATCAGGTAAATAAACACCATATTCTAATAAAGATTTCAAGTTATCAAGCACATTACCATTCTTATACTCTGAAGAATCAGCACCCATAAGTATTAAAGCTCTTATTAAAGGAGTGTTACGAATAGATGTGTTTACCTCTAACCATAATAAGCTGTCTAATACATGGTCAGGGAAATACTTAAATGCTTTCTTTATATCTGATATACTTACTACCTCACCACCAACAATACGTTCTATAATAGAAAAAGATTCTACAAAAGCATTAAAAGAGGGATAGTGTATAATATTACTAAGTTTCGCATCCTCAGAATATAATTTAAAATCATACTCTACCTTGTTAAATTTTGATAAGTATTTAGAGACAATTTCTAAATACTTATTAACATCATATATTATATAAGACAGTTTTTTCTGGATATTCACACTAAAACGGACATTTGTAACAAAAGAAGAGAAAGGTTTTAATTCACCTACAACAACCTCTTCATGCTCTAATTCATCTGGGTTTTCAAAAGCAGATGAAGAATTAAATGTACCGTTACTATTATATGCAAAATCATTATAGGGAACAACCTTTTTGTTGTTGGATACCAGGTCTCCATCTATTTCAAAATCAAATAAAACAGTGGCATTATTAATTTTCTTTGTAGAAACAACAAACGATTTATCTCTGGTGAAAGAAATAACATCTGCACGTCCACCTAATAACCAATTATTATAAGAACCACTGGGGGATAAAACATCTCTAGGTGCTATATACTTCGCTACATCCTCTAAAGTACAGACATGATATAATTTCCCTACCTGCTTAGCTTCCCGAATATAAAAATCTTTTTTATTTTTCAATACCAACATATTTAATTCCTCCTATTCTATGTCTATGTAAATAAAAGAACCTTTCTCGCTTACATCCTCTACATTAGGTATGTTTTCTATATCTCTTATTAAAGAGTCTATTTCTAAATCAGAATCCTCTGACTCATTTACACTCTTCCTACTTAATTTCACAGATTTCTTTTCTTTAATAGAAAGAGATTTCCATTCCGAAATAGAATAGACACCCTTTTCAATGTAAATACTCATAGCATCATCAAAAGACTTACCTACATTCAATAGCCCTGGCTGTAAATAAAGTAATAAGTCTGTATAGGGTTCATTTACCTTATAATCACGATACTCTACATTCTGTTCTATAACATGAATATCATCTACCCCTAAAGAAGTAGAAAAGTATTTTAATATCTTTGATTTGAAATAATCACTATCTCTGTACTGAATAACTAAAACTCGTAGAGATCTCTTTCCATCCTTATTATAACAAAATTCTCGGATACCACCATCCATATATTTTGTACCACCATTATATATTAAATCACCTTTAGAGATTAGTGAAAATACAGTTCTTATATTAGGAGAGAATAAATAAAAACTCTCTATCTTCCTACTAAAGAGGTCATTTATTTTTGCTTTTACAGAACCATCTTTATAGGTGAAAAACTGAGAGCTTCCAAGATTTGCATAATCAGCTATTTTTGATTTTCCTGTAGAAGTGTTGGGTATCATACATGCCTGAACACTAAATAAAGATGTTGGGTTAAATAAAAACCAACCATCCGCCTTAAGCATAGGTTTAGATTCTATTTCATCCGTAGAAGCATACTGTGTTACAAGATACCCTTCTTTATTATTTGGTGACTTGTTTACTTTATCCGCAGCTTTAAAAAATAAAGGCCCATGTCCTGAGGAGCCAGAACCCTTTCTACTATCTTCTTTCCAAACAGACAAATCCCCATTACATAAAAATATTGCCTGATATGCATGACACATTTCATGTAAAAGAACATTCTCTAACACAAATCGATTGGCAAAGTTCTTACTCATCACCCTAATTTCTACAGGAGTAATTTCTGATGTTCTAGGGTTCATCAAAAGACGACACTCACCAGCTTTTTTACCACCCCTACTATTCACTATTTTTACAGGTAAATTAGAAGGGAGATCATTATTAAAAAACTGAGAATTAAATTCTTTGTATTTTTTATTCAAAAAACTTTCTGTAAACCACTTAGATTGATCTATATCCTCTCTACCATCATATGTATCTTCTACATTACCTGTACTATTCTCTGTAGGTACTTCCTTAATAGAAGGTACTTTAGGCGCATTTATAGGAACATCACTTTTTGGTTTCCAACTGAATAAATTTAATTGTGCCTCATCCATACGTTTCAATTTAACCATACCAACCTCCTATATATTAAGAAAATAGAAAAGAAATAAGATCTCCTTCCGATAATATATTCTCTTTTTCTAAAGCCTTAATTAATTCATACCCCCTAAGAGACTTCCTTGGGATAAACTTAGAAATATCAGTATTCTCCACTATAAGATCATAATTTAATAAAGATTTGAAAAATGTAGAGAATAAAAGATGATGAAAAGGAGAGTGAGAATCCACATTTATATCCACACATCTTCTAATTAAATCCTCTAACATAGGAAGGGTTAAATGATCTATATCATCTTTAGTTAAACCTAAATTATAACCAGAAGAATTTAAAACATCTATAATAACCTTAAGCTCTCTCTCTTATTTTTATTATTTATCTCTGGTGGGTATTTCTCTATTAAATCTCTAGTCTCTTTATCACTCAATGATGTAGAGTTTCTATATAACATATTCTTATAATAACTCTTTGGTATTATATCCATAATCATATCATAAGAAAGATTCTGAATTAAGAAATCCATAACACAAAAAATCTCTGTATTAAAAACTTTCTTATACTCACTAAGATATTGAACAGAGCCTTGACGAATACTACATAATATTTCAAACAAATGTACAACATCATTATAAGATGTTACAACTTTATTTAACACAAGCTGATTATCATTACCCCAAAAAGTAACAAAAGAAGGAGAATATTCTATACTATTTCTATTTACATAAGATTTACACAACCTCAATTCTTCTAATAAAATACTAACTATACTTAAATCAAATGCAGGATTAGTGAGAAATTTTTTTATATGGTAGGAAAATAGAATCTTCTTTATATATCGTGAAAAATGTTTTATTGGACCCTTAACAATTTCCTCAAATTCAGTTTTTGTTGGGATATTTTTAGTGTCTCTAAATCGCTTTCCTGTATCAACATTATAAGCAAAATCATTATAGGGTGTTATAGAATAATTCTCTGATAAAAAATCTCCGTCCACAACAAATCTAAAAAGAACAAACTGTTGTGTAGATTCTACATTAACAATAAATCGTTTATTCCTAGTAAATGATATATAATTACTACCACCCTTTAAATAATTTTGAAATTTACCTGAAGCAGACAGTGTATCCGTAGGTGCTATATATTTAGCTATAGCCTCTGTATTACACACATGGTATAAATCACCTACTTGTTTTGATTCAAAAATACAAACACTTTCATTCCTCTTTAAAACTACCATACTATAACTCCTATAATATAACCCACTGTTTTAGATATAGGCTCCCTTATAGAAGTAGCCTATTTAAGGTTACTATGAAATATGAGATTTAGGTGGTGGGTGAGTCTACAAAGAAATTCCCACAAAAAAAAGAGGTGCTATTTTTAGCACCTCTTGCTTAATAGAGTGAACACATATAATGGACTAAAACAATGTCTAAAAAAGAGACCCTATAGTTGTATTATTAAATTTCTTTGCAATACTCTCCCAGGTACCATTTAGTTTATGGAAATATAAATCAAATAAAGCCTTATATTGATCTGCAATACCTTTTTTTCCACTTAGGTTTTTTACCTTTCTATGTATCTCATCACAACAGAATTTAAACATAGAGTACAAGTCCTCTAGGGTCTCATAATTCCCAGAATCATACTCTTTCTTCACCTTGACAAGATTATTATAGTATGCCCTTTCACCCTTATCTAAATCAGACACACTACTCTTTTGTAAGGCTTTTACAAATAAATCAGGAAGATGGGATAGAATACTAGTCATATTTAAAATGTCTGCATTCTTAATAGAAAGATTACCACTAATCATCTCATTATAAAGATCAATATTCTTTTTTGCGTAAGTGTCTAAAACACTAACCCTGTCTACTATCTCAGACACCCCACGTTCTACATCACTATCTCTCACAATATAAGCACTACAAGAATAGGATTCTAATTTATCTTTTAACGAGTCTATATCTTTTATCTGATTTGAATCCATAATCCAAATAGGAGAGAAATAAATTACTGCTTGAATAGAACTACGTTTCTCTTTGTAATCATAGTCTTGTAGAGAAATAGAAAGAGTAAGACTCATAAATAGTTCCGATTTAGGTGCCTCAAAGGAAAAAGAAACCTCTGTCTTACCATTCTCTCTCGTTAATTCCTTCTGTTTAGAATTGTCTACACTAATATCCTTACATCCTAAACCAATTAATCCATCCTTAACTAAGGATGAAACAGTGGTGAATCTAGTATTGGTGTCTGATAAAAATTTCTGTACAGCCTGATCCGCTAAAACAAACTCTTTGTTTATACGGTCTTTAATAGATTGTATTGTTTTCTTTATCTCATCTTTAATAAAAGATATAGAGCTTTCTACAGTAACATTCTCTATAAGATAATCCTCATCTGTATAATAGTTACTGATTGTTGTATAACCTCGTATAGAAAGATTACCAAGCTCCGCTTTCTTTATAGCTATAAATAATTTCTCTCCACCTCTAAAAGGTGCTGTACCTAAAAGAATACGAATATTCTTATCTGAATCACCATTAAATCCTGTAAGAGTTCCATAACAAAGAGATGTGTAAGATCTTATCCCTATCTTCACTGGTCTATAAGAACCATTCTTATTAAGTGTAATTTGTTTACACCCACACTGCTTTAATACAGACTCAATCTCTTTTAAAGAATCATGCAAATAATTATAAAGATCTAAAGACATTTCTTACCTCCTTTGTATGAAGACTAAATTATCTTTTAGATATTATTTTAGTTCTGTGAATTACCCATAACCTAATTAGAATAGGTTATGGGTAGGTAAGCTGAATTGCTTATCCACGGGATAAAGCCAGTGGACTTTATCGTTTCTTATGATGGGTGAGGGTAGAAAAAGCGGAAAAATTTAACTTGAACTAAACCTTCTCCCCTCACCCTTTTTTGCTTTTTTTGCAAAAAATACGCGGAACTCTCAAAATTCTAAAGGGTTAAAAATCTGTTTTTTGTATAGTTTTTGTATCAAATTTACACGCTATTTCTAACCCTATTTAGAAATAGTCTCCATAGATATTAATAAATTTATCGTAAACACCAGTTAGTTTTGAGTCTATTAGTAATTCCACAAAAGACTCTGTACCTACTTCTCTACTATAGAATCCTACATGGCTTTGTAACATATCCAGCATTTCTATAGAGAAATCCTCATGTATATGACATGTTATTTTATTATGGTAGTAGTCTAAAAACTTTCCGCCTTTAAGACTAGATGTGTTTTTATAAACAATAGCTTTGTTTTTCTCAACGCATTTATGCTTAAATATTCCAGTTATTAAGTGAAAAGCTAGAGCAAAAAAATGACGTTTACATTTTTCACACATCCCTTCAAAAATATAAAAAGACATATCATTGGAATCTTTTTTAGAAACACTGAGTATTTTCAGTCCACATAATTTATATCCTATAAACTGTCTATAGAAGCTAATGTCTTTTTCTCGGTCAGTTAGAGCATAGTTTTGTAATTTGGTGGGTAAATGTCTTAGAATTTGAGCATGAGAAAAAAGATTACAGCAACATCCTATAGAAGGGATTATAGATGTTGCTAGATGTTGTGATACTCCACTAAATACCTTATCACAAATTGGACAATAAAGTGTGTAAGAAGTTTGTAAACCCTTTTTTGATACAGCAATAATTTGATAAGATCCAAATGAATACCCAACCTCTAGTTTCTTTTGGATAACTGGCTTATTTACACTCTTTTTATGTTGTTGGAAATTCTCTGGGAGAGAGGGTTTTATTGTTTCTATTTTCTCTCCCGCAGAGAATTTAAATCTAGCTGAAGGCTTAATATATTTAGGTGGGTCTGGTGTGGAAAAATCAGAGTATTGGAAATTATTTAAATCCTCTATTCCATGTTGTTTTCTCCAAAGAATCATATTCTCTAAAGAAACACCACGATGCTCTCTTTGATGACACATAGCGTAATACACACATGTCGTTGGGATTTTATATTTCTCACTAATCTCTACCGCTGTTAAATACTCACCAAAACATAAAAATTTTTTATTGTTTTTAGGTTTCCATGTAGCATCATTACTATCCTCAATACCAAGAGCTTTTCTGGAGTCTAAAATAAATTGTAAATCAGGGTAATTTTTATCTGTAAAGGATTTGTAAACTAGGGATGGATGTACTTTATATTTCTCACTTATTTCTTTAATTGTTAAAGACTCACCATTAAAGAAATAATAAACAGCTTTTCTACTCATACAGAACTCTATTCAATGCTTTGTTTCAAAATCAATATATTGAGACAATAAAATATGCCATAAGTTTTCAGATTCTTTTAAGAAAAGGTGTAAGGTCTCTCGTATTTTAGAATCCCTTTTTATATCTCTCGGGCGCGTACAATACATTAAATGTGTATATGCTGTATAAGCCATAGCTAGATGCTCATACCCATTCCACACACCAATATGATTTTCCTCATAACGAATATATGCATTAAGAGATACTATAATCGTCTGTAAGGCATTAAAATAGCGTTCAGAGGCTTGTGGTAAAGAATCTCGAAAATCACTCAATAAAGAAACTATGGATACAGCTAACTCCCTTCGTGCATCTTCATTCTGATTTACACACTGATTTGAATCAATAAAGGTTTTTGATTCTATATCAGGATTTGCACTCTCTACCCTTTTTTTCTGTTGTTTAATTACTACAGGAGTTGTTGACACTAGTTTATTCTTACTCTTACCCATAACACACCTCCATAACAATCTACTTACAAACATTCTACCTATAGAAAAATAAAATAAGGATCTATAGGTAGAATATTATAACACAAATATCACAACTTATATAACACAGTATATCCACCAATTCTTTGGTAAATAGAGTGTACAAAATCATCTACAGTAGAAAAATCAACACTGTCTGTTTCTTGTATGTAAAAATCATAAGTCACTTTGTTTACAGTATTCTGTAAATACTCATATACCTCTTTACATGCAAGAAATCTTTCCTGTGATCCACAATCTCTATCTGGATGAAAAGACATTGCCATCCTACGAAAAGATCTCTTTAATTCCTCTTCCGTAAAGGATGTGGTAATATGAAATAAGTCATAAAGAAAACTTTTCTTAAACACATCATTTATAATATGCTCAGAAACAGTTTCTCGTTCTTGAGTAAAATTATCCCCTACTTCTTCTACCACTTTATTTTTTCTAGGACGACCCCTTCTCTTTTTAGGAGTTACTTGCTGTGACTCTAAAATAGGATCAATAATCTGCTTTGTCTTAGGATTTATCCTAGCTATTGTTGCTACCTTACGTGACCTACCACGTTTGGTATAAACACACTTACTAATTAAACCATCAGATTCTGCCACCTTGAGAAATTGACGGACATGAGAAACCACAACACTAATTGTCTTTTCTTTTCCACCACAAAATTTCAAAAAATCTGCATACTTGGTAAGTACTGAATAGTCTAAACCTGAGTTAGTGTTGTTTGCCCATTTTACAAACGAAATAAATTGATTGGCCCGTACATCTCTATCCTTATACGTACACACATTCATGTAAGACGTAAAAACATGAAGCATACAGACACCACCAATGGTCGTCTGTAACAAAAATTGAATGTTTGCTGACGTATCTACCATGACCACCCACCATAAAATTGACGAAAGGAGTCTAATGAGACCTCCCCATTAGACTCCTACCCTATACCACAAACTTAAAACACTGTCAAGAAATTACTGGAAATTTTATAAAACACAAATGTTGCTGTTTGTTTCAATGTGTGTCAGTCTGTATCATACACTTAGTTACGTGGTGGTACTGAATTATCTTGCTAAATCTTGTGCAACTTCTCAGTTTATGATTGTGGCTGGCATTTAGGCGGTGGGTAGTTCAAATCACAACAATCATGGTGAATACGGTCTATAATATCTGAGAGATATTCGTTTTCTTTTAATATGTAATGTTTTTTAGCATAAGCATCAATTTTCATTTTATTTAACAAGTAAGACCAGTAATTCTTACAAGCATTCCATAACCACTCTGAATTTCTATCTTTATTTCTTTTTTCCCATTCTTTATAACATTCAGGAGTGTTCTCTGGATAAACTGAAACATAGGGTATTTTAGAACTTCGCAACTCTTGTAGAACATTGGGTCGTGGTGCTATAAAAACAAAATCATATTCCCCTAAACACTCTTTAATTTTTGAAAGATAATCTTTTCTCATTATATGGGATACTTTATTAGATTTGCCTCTATTAGATTTTGGATCTAATTCCTCATCCAAATCTATTATTGAATATAGTGTTTGATTGTTATGATATAGAAAAGTTTTACCACAACAAAACATTGCTGAAACAACTATTGTATTTTTCTTTTCCATAGCACCCCTCCTATATCCCTACTTTGATATGTTTAAGTCTTTTAACAATGTACAAGACTTAAACATATCTTTATACTCATACAGTTTTCTATAAATATGTTTTTTAGACTTTAAGTTATATGATTGAGATGAAGCTACAGGTCTGGAACATTTTAATTCCCAATCTGAGTCCGACTTGTACTGGTAGTGTGCAATAAAACAGTCTTCTTGTATTTTATCTTGAGTATTAACACAAACAGAATTTACCACTGTCCCATCATATAATAAAGTGGTATTATCACCATTAAGACATCTAGGTATATGACCTAAATCTTTATTAAAAGAGTATTCATAATCAAACTGATTGTTGATTAGACTCTTTCCCATATCATTTCCCCAAGGCCAGGAACTGTGTATTCTTCGACATGCACTATAGGAATAAGATGTATGTGTGTTAATGTATAACCCTGCACGAGTTCTATGATATTCTGGGGAAAACATATTCACCCATAAAAAATAGTATTTATTCTTTCTATAAGTGGTGTAAAGGTAATCTATTAAATTCCTTATATTATGGTTAAACTTTTCTCCAATATATAAATACTCATCATCGTCTAATGCCATAATCCAATTAGCTTTACTTTGTCTAACATGGTTTGTATATAGCTGGTATTGATTAGGCCACCCTTGAATAGGGTGATATTCTATTTTATCTTCTGGAAATTTAGTTATTATTGATGGGATAGAAATAGAAGAATCATTATCATAAATAACTATATGATTAAACTGTAATATATTCAAATACCAATTTATCCAACATTCTAATTCGTCTGTATAATCAGATTTTGTAAGTAGCACAATCTCCGAATAATAGTTGGACATATTACACTCTCCCACCTAAAAAAAAATGCTTGCAAAATTTTTTGCAAGCATTTTTAGATGTCTTTCTGTGACTACGAATTCATCATCTATAAGGTGCTTGGATCTACACCAGAACCATTACCTGGATCTATAGGATAGACGACAGGATTAGTAGAACTTGAGTTAGAACTTTGAGATGCTTCTATGTCTGAAATAGTTAATGTTAGTGTTGTTACTGAACTTCCTTCTGGATCACCCTGATCATACAGACTAAACTCTTCGTGATCAATTATATTATCCACAGGAAGTACTTCAGTACCTGTATCTTCATAAAGTTTGAAATATAGTAAAGCTACATTATTTCTATTACTATTTTCTATTGGGGCTACAAAGTATCTGGCAATACCACCAGCATTATAAGAACCTAAACGCTGTTCTACCCACACATTTGTAGGATTAAAAGTATTATCACTACCAGAATCTGATAGTGGTAATAATGTAAATTTAGCACCTACAGGATCTGCACCAGATTCATAATCTACAGGATGCCAATTTTGGTTTCCAACAGAAATAGTTAAAGACTGAAGTTTTAACCCTTCTTTAATAGAATCTATGGTGTAATCACTATTGATCGGTAAGATACCAACCTTATAAAAAACCTTTTTAAACAACTCTTCATGGAGAGCAAAATCCCTAAACTTTAACCAGAAATGCTGTGTACAGAGTTGTTGATCATAAATAAACTCCATATCCTCTTTGTCTATAGGCATTTCACAGACATGAAGACCATCAACACCAGTACTCTTCTGTACAATAAAAGTAGGTTTGATTTTTGCGTTGGTGTTTACAACATTACCAATTTTCGGGGTTAGTTTTACAGGAATTTGAATAATAGGATTGCCATCTCCATCTACTACGACATCAGCTTCTGGCCAATAAGAACTAGCATCTCCTTCAATAGTATTTACCTTATAAAGTGTTAAATTAGAATTAGCTTCACATAAAACAGTATTACAATCAATAATACCATCTTCATAATGAAGTTCATTTATATCAGACTCTTCTGTTCCACCCTCACCATCTTTTCTTTCAGCATGAGGAATACTTGCTCCACCGTCTGGTAAAAGAGAAGGATCAAAGGGATTAACTTCTACAAAAGAAGTTTTTGGAAGACCACCAGCATCAAAAGTAGTAGAACTTAGAGGGGTGGTGTCTTGTGGTGCTATTGTTACATAAGCTGACAGTGCTGTCTGTATAGCAGATAGGTTGTCCGCAAAGGAAGACTCTATTACCATAGAGTCATTTTTATATAATTTCCAATTTGCAGTATCTTCACCCATTACTATCTCTAAACTATACTGATTTTTATCCTCTAAAGAATCTTTAAGAGTTACAGTTACAGTATCTTCAAGACCATTCTTAAAAGATAAAGAATATGTACCCACCGTCTGGGTATACATAATATTTAAATCCATAGCACCTATTTCTGGGGTACGATATTCTCCATCTAAAACTCTTGTAGTTGGACGAACAGTACCAGCCATGTGAAGGAGGGTGTTGCCATCATACTCACCACGGAAATAAGCAGCACCGTTTTCCATAATAAAGTTAATTAGTGATTTTCTATCCTCTGATAAACTGTCAAATGTAGGATAGTCTAAATGAACACGCATTTTATAAGATGGCATAGTTTATATCTCCTTTAAGTAGAAAGAAAAGAAGCAACACCCTAATTAGATATAGTATTTAGAATATCCTTAACACTAAATGCAACTATTTGTCTGTATTTTATATTAGCTAAATCTAGTAATCTCCTACTAGCTATATAAGCATCTAAATTATGATATTTATCCTCTAAATATACAATCTCTTTTATTCCTTTTTGAATTATAGCTTTTGTACACTCATTACAAGGAAATAAAGTACAATATAAAGTAGTATCTTTTAATGATAAGACAGTTGTGTTTAATATGCAATTAAGTTCTGCATGTACAATAAAAGGATATTTAGTATTCAGAAAATCACCCTCTCTATTAATGGGTAGTTGTGTTTCATCTATTCCAGACGGGAACCCGTTATACCCAGTCCCTACAATATGATTGGAACTGTCCACCAATACTGCCCCCACTTTTGTATTAGGATCTTTGGATCGTAAGGATGCTATTTTTGCTATGGACATAAAATAATTGTCCCAAGAAAGAATATTATGCATACAGAATATCTCCTACTTGTAGTATTGGGGGAAAATAAAAGAAAAGCCCCTTCTATTGGGGCTTCTTTCTTAATAAATAAACAAATCTTAAGTAAGTGGACTACCTATCACCTTCAACAGGTGGGTAGTTTACCTGCTTGACTTTTGGTAATTCTGGAATAGGATGAAAATAATATAAGGTTCCGTCATCCTGTCCTGCCGCAACTACTTGATCTTTAGCATCCCAAATAGAAGGTATCTTATTATCCTTTGTTTGTAGAATACAGTATTTTTCGTTAGGATCATTCCTATTTAGAAAGAAATAATACCCTTTATGTGCAGATCCAGCATCTATATACTTATTAAAATAATATTCCCCTCTACCAGAATCACCCATATAATTACCAGAAATACACCATTTTGTACCTTTACCATAAATAGAAGCGGCAGGGTAGTTTGTGATAAAATACACAACCCATTCAGAATCTTCGTATAATTTCTTTGCCCCCTTCTTTGCTTCTCTTTTCTTTTCTTCCTCAGACTTAAAATCTTCTACATAGTCTCTTATGGAATCTATAGACAACTTTTTTAGTCTTGAGAAATCACGATATAGTAGATCTTCTTTGGGTATTTTATTTCTTATCTTCATATAACTATTAAAAAGATCCTCACCTTGGTCAGGATCTTCTTTAATAAAATATGCTTTCAAATCTTCTTTGTCTTTTTCAGACTCTAAAAATAACTTTGATTCATAAATACGTCTGAGCTTAACCATAATAACCTATCCCCACTATTCAAAAGAAAAGCCTAATCTTTTGATAGATTATTTAACTCAAAACCATTTTCTATCACACTAATCCTCATCCATAAGACTTATGTTAAATTCTTTCTTACCATTTTTTACAAAAGATAGAGATGGGTATTTCTTATCATTGTACAGACTCACTTCTGTATAGTTTTCTTTTAATATCGTTTCTAAAAAACCTTTCCAAGTGAACCCTTCACCATAAGCATTAGCCCAATCACCTGCAAACTTCCAAAAAGGAATTAAAAGTTTTCTCCAACCACCAAAGAAATCCCTAACTCCTCTTTTTTCAGCTTCAGAAAAAGCATCTTTACAAATCTGATCTATCTGCTCACAAGCATCTACAAATACACCTAGATTAGTTTTGTCTAATGTGTGAGGCAATTCTGACATAACGGAATACACTTGCTTTGTTATCTCTGCACCTAACTGTTCTGCCTTGTTTTGTTTCTCTTGTGTCCACTCTTCTGTCATAATAAGGTCTCCCTAATAATGTATTGTTTCAGTTGTCCACTCCCCATATTCATTTGTGTAATGAATAATAGGTATGTGAAATGTTTTAATTATCCTACTGCACATAGGACAGGGTTTAGAGTTAAGTAAGTGTTTATTCACACGACACACCCACAATTCTGATTTATGTAGGATATTGAAGTGTCGTGGGATAGCACGCATGATTGCCACAGCTTCGGAGTGCATAGCTTTTAGATCATTATAGACACGAGTAAAATCATTCTTTAAATTTATGTTTATCCCTGATGCTATAACTGCATTATTATAGGTAATCACACAAGCATGATGTTGTTTATGTGAATAGTTGTTTTGCTTGTGCGCCAGGTCTTCACAATATTCTTGAATGTACCGCTCAAACGTGTTTCTATTCATAGTTTTAGTGGGTTACTCTCTACCTATAATTTAAAAGGCTATAGGTAGAGAGTTCAAAATTAGAAATTAAGGTTCCAACAATTCAGGATGTTCTTTTAACATATTTACTACATTTTCTGTAGAATCTATTTCAACCTTTCCATTTTTTGGATACCAAGAATACCCACTCTTTGATAAGAGGAATTCAAGTCGAAATAGTTTATTTAGGTCAGACCTTTGAATAGCTTCAAGCACCATTTTATTCATCAGTTCTGAATAAACAACATTTACCTTTTTTACAGAGTGATTATCTGCAATATTATTAACAGAGTCGCCTACCTTAATATTTTCTGTATTACTTTTTTTCTCTTCCCATAAATCATGGGCTTTTTTCAACTCTTCAATTCTGTTCTCTTTTTTCCCAACACTGTCTTCATTCTTATTAAGAATTAAATCATCTATAGGTAGTTTTTCTCTATCATTCTTTTTTATATCATGTTGGTTAAGTGTGTTAGAGAATTTATTATTTAGAGCTGCTATAGGTTTTTTCAAATCCTTAAACTTTTCTTCTACCTTTTTTTCATCATCTTTATTGTCCTTTACAAGGAGTATTTCTTCTTTTTTATTTTCATCTTCAATCATATTTACATCAAAGCCAGATTCTGTTTTACGAATATAGGCTATGATTTTATTTGTATCTTTATCTAGGATACGAACAAGGACACAGTGCTTTTTTGGATTTCTTAATATCTGTCTAGATCCATTTAGGGCATTGTTCAGATTCGTATAATTTCGTAATCTACCTTCTACAAAAAGAGGTTTAAAAGTTTTCCCATCTGTTGAAATTTCAGAAACAAACATAAATTGATTCTCCATTATAAAAGTGTTAAATAACCGACATACTGTGTTTGTGTCAACTACCCACAGTATGTCGAAACAAATGTTATATTACACAACACTCTAAAAAAGATCAACTCTTATTTTTATCACTCTATTAAATTACTGTCATAATGAGTTGTTGTAAGAATTGCTGAAAGATATTTGTTGGGACATATTCCATAGTATTACTTTCTAAACTAATCATCATTCCTCTTTCTTTAGTAGAAATAGAGAAAATGTCTGTATTCAAAGTTCTCAGTCCTTCAAAAGAACAGAGATTAATAAAACGATTATCAGGAATAATCCAAATCAAAGCATTGTCCAAAAGAACAACTTTCTTATCCCTCACAGTAAATGATAAAATAACTTGTGTGTCTCTTTTCAGATCAGCAGAAATAGAAGTTTTAAAACAATCACCGTCCTTCCAAACAAACCTATTTTTTGCATCTATATGGAAACCATCAACATCAATAATCTCTGGATCTTTATCTACACCATCATACAAATACTTTACACAATCACCAATAAAAACTTTACCATCAAATTCAAACTGCAAACTTTGAAAAACTGTAGGATTGTATTTCACAACAGGTGTATATTCAATAAACTCAAATCCTGGTTTTATCACTCTATATTCTGGACATCCATAATCATTTAGGTATTGAACTACAATGTATTCTTTATTTAGAATATAGGTATTAACTTTATTACACTGAATAGGTAAATTGGAGGAGTACAGGTTATAAAAAGTAGAAATAGAAAACAGAGAGGCATAAGGTTTGAAATTACGATAGCTATGAATTAGGTTAAAAAACTGTCTCCTACAGACCTCTCCTTTAAATTGATCCATCCAATCTTTTGTATTCAAACTATCATGGAAAATAAGGTCTATAGAATTATTCCCAGTAATAAAATAAGCTATCTTCAAATCTATAGACTCAGCCAACATACCTATATTATAAAGATCTACTTTATTTACTTTAGGATCTGCATATTTCTTTTTTACAACTCCTGCAAACACTCTGATCTTATCTTTCAACCCTGTTTTAGAATATTTTTCTATAATAGAATCTAAAGGTAAAGAGTCATTCCATTTTACAGAAATGGGAATAAGTCCAAGTTTTTGTTCCAGTTCAATAAAAGACTCTGCCATAGTAGCCTCCATAAAGCATCCTCACTCTGAGGTTTGTTTTTATCCCCACTCCACCATAGAATGGAAATATAATAATTCTAAATCATTAAATATTTATTTCCTGTTCATCATCTAGGAAACAATTTCTCCAATAGCCAGAAGGAATGTATACTGTATTAATAGGAATATTGTCCATATTATATACCCAAGCAAATTTACAGGATCCATCCCCTAATTGCACTGGAACTAAAGTTCTTTTGTAAAGACTTGTCTTAAAATTTCCTGTAAAACCTTCATAAGAATCAAATCTCTCCAGCACTTCTTCTGTATATGGTATTTCATACAACTCACCATATACAAAATCAAAACCATCAACTTTTTCTAGTGTTGTAGAAATACCATTTTTATTTTCCTGAATACTTAAATCTTTTTCATAATCCATAGAACCTTCAACAGTATCTTTACTTTTGGGTATTTTAACAATAGGATAGCCAGCAGAATAGTGATAAAGCCTACCTACAATCTTACCAAAAGACATAACTGAGTTTTTAGGGATAAAAGAATTAGCCCTAAAACCCTGCATCAAAGTACCATAAACAAAAAGATTTAAGTATGCCATAAGTCCTACCCCACTTTGTATCACAGGTATTTTTCTAATTTTGTAAATCCCTCTTTTATCTCTGGTGTTATCTCCCTACTCACGATAAAGCTAGTCAGGAGTTTATTCACTAGACGACTTACTGTTTTATTGTTAATATTCTTTGAGATGTAAGTGACAGCATCAAAAACACTCACAAATTTATTAACTAGTAATTGAAATTTAACAGAGCTAGGAACATCTTTCTCTAAACTAAAATAGTAAGGCAAGGATTTAATAAAAAATGACACAGCACTTTTATCTGTATCAGTCATCACTACTTGTTTTCCCATAACAAACCTCCTGAGTAAAAATGTTGTAATACTAGCCTATATTACACGTTTTGTGTCTGTTCCTTAATTCTACAATAAGGTAGAGAACTTTTCCATTCACAGTCATCTTCCAAATAAGTGTGATAATACTCTCCTTGCTGAAGGACTGTAATAGCTGCAACAAGGTGTGATTTATCACAGTTCAAATAAGTCTTTCTCAAACAATTAATAAATACAGGGTTGTGCCAAAAGTCATAAAGACTTGCCTGAAACACAAACAAAACATCACTCATACTTTTTGTGTAAATTGGGTACTTATAATAAGTGTCCAACAAAACAGGACGTGTCTCTTTATTGATGTACTTAGACTCAAATAGAGAATCCCAAATATCCACTCTACGATATCCATTAGAACTCATGTAGAGTACCATTGCATAGAGTTTGACATAATTCTGTTCTGCTTCTGTCAGATCAGAATCTGATGGTAGTGCCTCTAAAAAAGCATCCATCTCCATGTCAGGATTATGCAGATAAAACTGAATAATTCTCCCGAATAAATTGTCAAAGCACCCCTCTTTTTCAGAACAGTCAAAATCAGGTGTTCTATCCTTTTTATTTGCTAGATGAAAATTGTATCCCACACAGTAAGACTCAGAAATGCTTTGTGCTACCTTAGTATCCATAATGACTCCTTTTAAAGATGCTAAATGGCGAGAATTGAACTACCAACTGTGAGAGAGGTAGGACTTAAAATCCCAAAACTGGAGTAGCCGTCTTTGTAACTCTACTACCATCATCTAAAGAGTAACCTTCCCACTCAGTAACCCAACCATGAAACTGATGTGACTCTTCAACCAAAGCATTCACCTTTTTAATGGTGTCTACCTCAACTTTAGCATCCTTTAGGCTCCGATATTCAGAAGTCCAATGACCACCAACAGAGTTCTGTGTGTGAACAAAATATAACTTCTCCATAACACCTCCTAGGTGAATCCCCTACACCTTATAGGGAAAGAAAGTCTTAAATGGACTACCCACTCAAGACACGCACCTTATAGCACATAAAAGTACAGTTGTCAAGAAAAATTTTCGTAAAAATCAAAAAATTTTTCTTGTCTGATGTAGGTGTAAGTAGGTGTAGACTAGGTGGACAAAAAGAGCCATTAAGAGTAGTGGCTCTTTTTGTCAGCATCATTTAAGTTCATGAATACTTTAGGATATCGTCCTGGTGTTCTTTATAATAGGACATAAGCCATTTATTACCGTATGCTTCACCAAAGCATCCAAGGATGTCTGCAAAATCGGGTCTAAATTTCATGTGATTTAATTTCTTAAAGAGATCTGCTGGAGAGGTGAGATTTAATTTTTTTATTATTTGCGCAACATCGCTCATGTCTTTTTCTCTACCACTTTTGAGTTTCATTCCTATTAGGTATTCTGGGATAACCATATAAATATTCAAATTAGAGTAAGACCTATACAACTCACAATATTTAGAGTCTGGTTTTTTATTTAAGTTAGAGATAGAATTATTTAGCCAAGACTCATCCTCTTCATTTATTCCTAACTCATCCCCTACGGAATTAATAATATTCTGGACAGTGGAATTAGCAGAAAAGAAAGCATCAACATCCATAGTAGCTCTAATTCCAAGAGTTTGTAGAACAAAGCCTCCAGCACAAGTAATATCCAAAGAAAGACCTTTTTGTTTCAGGCGATCATTTAATAATTCAAATGCTGTATCTGAAATAGGAGTAGAGTTAGAATTAAAAGAAGCATCCTCAAATACTCTTTTCTTATAAGAAAGAGAAAGGACTTTATGATTCATATATGTTCCAGGAATCATTGCCTCTTTTAGTATTTTTTTCTGATCTCTGTTAAGAACATCAGACTCCATCAATTCTCTATATAGAGAATCTGTAATTTTATTACCTTCACTAGTGATGAATTTATTCAGATACCGTATCCATAAATTATTATCATTAGAGGAATCAAATGCAGCATTCTCTAAAAAAGATTTATTCTTATTAATCAGCATTACTTTTCTCTCCTATTTAATATTAACAATTTTACCAGATGACCCGTTTATTTTATGTTCTCGATAAGCACTACTGTTTATCGAGAACATAAAATAATTTCTGATCTTCAAAAACCCTAAAACACCTACTATTTCGATATTCTCATTGATTTTCCATAATGCATCTCCCTTAAATAACATTTTTAAAATACGGCAACATTAGTTGTGTTGTATTTCTACAACCTCTTTGGTAGAAAAAAGATTCTGAAATAATGTGTGTAAAGTCTGAATAATTTGTCTGGTACATTTTATTCTCTGGAAAATATAGAGGCTCCCAACCAGCACTACCCAAAATAGAAGACTCTATATACCTGTCTGAAGATGAGTAAAATAAAACCTGTAAATTTCTATTGTAGTATAAAAACAAAGGCTTGTCCCCATGATATAAATAAATATTCTTAGGGTCTGTCTTAGAAACAAAAACAAAAGACAAGCTACCTATACAATAAGACAAAAATTTATTAAAACAAGATGTCTGAATTATACCTTCCTGCAAACTAGATTCTGCCATCCTAAATAAAACCTCAGAATCCACCTCTGCAAACCTCTTAAATTGAAAAGATTTAAATAGGATATTATGGTTTTTTATTGTTCCATTATGTGTCCCTATAATAGGGCCAGCAACAATAGGCTGATTGTTTGCATTGTCTAATTCCGTACCAACAGTTTTCCAACGAGAATGTCCCATTAAAATTGTTGTACTGTCACATACTCCACTAAGAACTTTATTGTAAATATTCCTAGTCACCATGACTGATGGTGGTATCGGCGACTTGTGTAAAAAATGCGTACCGTCTAATGATAAAGTTGAAACTCCACTTGCATGATACCCACGTTCCTCCGATAAATAAAAAGCCTCCGTGAATATCTCACACAACCTTTTATAATCAGAATCACTGCGATGAAACTCTCCAAAAATCATTCCTGTCAAACCACACATACTTTACCTCCCTGAAAAAGTCTTAATTAAGGAAAATCCCCCTAACAAAACACTTAAAGAAATAAAAACTCTCTTATATCACTGTCAAAGAATCACCCAGGGGAGTCTCCCCCAAAGCAAAAATCCATATAGCACAAACAGGATGAAAAGTCAAGGGCTTTTTTGGTAAAACCACACCTACACAGGCTTACAGGCAGGCCTAAAAAATTTTGAAAAAAACCTTGACATTTGTCTGTACTTGTGCTATAAGGGCAGTGTCTTAAGTGAGAGGTTCACTTAAGGTTTGTGTTTGAGGTTGCGATTGAGCAATCACTTCTTAGGGAGAGGGGTTATGGCACAGCAAATTACGTCAAAGAAGCAGTTACTGGCAATGTTTAAGGAGCAACTTTCTACTAGACCGAATCAGGCCATAAAGGCACTCATGTTTGTGTATGCCAAACAGACTGAGGTAGAAAAGAGGGCTAAAGAGACCTTAGACAGTAATGGTGTTGGGTTTAATATTGATGCTAAATTTTTCTCTAGTCTTGCAGAATTTTACAAGAGTAGGGGTTTTCTTACTGAAAAGCAGATGGGTGTCCTGATGAAAAAGATATCCAAGTATGCCAATCAGATCATGAATCATGCCCTAGAAACTGGGAAAATCCGAAAAGAAGGTAAATACTACGTGTGGTGAGTAGTCAAATTAAATCTCTTAATTCTCTAAACAAAAGAAAAAGAGAATTAAGAGATTTAACTCAAACCTTTAAAACCAATACTAAAAGGAATTACCAAATATGCCAAATACACCGCGCACCTATGTTCGTATCATCCATCGTGGAAGAGGGTATAATGTTAGAGTCCTACTGCCTAACGGTGATACACCTTTAATTAGTAGGACAGAACTCGCAAACTGGACACAAGTACCTCCAAATGAGGATACACCAGAATATGTCTGTACTCGTCGCAGAAATAGAATAAATAATTCTGTAAATAATTCTGTAAATAATTCTGTAAATAACTCTGTAAATAACTCTAACAATGATCGTAAGTACGTAGCTATTTTAGAGCATATTAGGGGTAGGGGTAATAGTATTCGTCTTTTATTACCTAACGGGAACACTGTTATTATTCCTAGCACTGAGTTAGAAAATTGGACATGTGTTTTACCTAATGTAGAGGCCCATGCTGAGACTCATTTCATAAATGATAAGACTATTGATGATATTACTTTTGGTGTTGAATTAGAGTTTGTTGCAGATGCTCTTAAATATAATGATTTCATTTATGAAATGAATAGACTGTTGGGTAATCGTTTTGATGATCCAATGCGCTATCAAGTGCATTCAACTACAAAATGGTTATTAAAAACAGATGGCTCTGTTCAAAACAAATCTCGTAATACACCCACATATCGTGGTTATGAATTAACTTCCCCTATTCTTAAGCTAAACCGTGAAAGTAAAGAGGAACTGTCTAAAGTTTTAAACATAATCACTACAGTATTTAAAGGTACAATTAATGTGTCTTGTGGGACACATGTACATATTGGGAATTTTACAAATATACCACCACAAAATAATGTGTCTGCTTTTTCTAAATTTAGAGAAGCATGTAAAAAATTTCAAGTGAATTATGGGGTATATGAAGCAAGTGTATTTGATCGTGTTACCTCCCCATCCAGACGTGCTAGCTTCAACCAATATTGTAAATCCTGCTATAGAGATCATGGGTATTGTGATGATGATCGCTATTACAAAATGAATATTCTCAATGCTATTAACCCAGACGGTTTTGGTACACTAGAAAATAGGCAGCATAATGGAACCCTGGAATTAAAAAAGATTTGGTATTGGGTTGAATTAAATGCTAGGTATATGCTTAAGTTTTTTAAGAACCCTAGTAGATTTGATTATTCACCATTTGAAACAAATGACCTGATTTCATTCTTTGAAAAGATTGAGCTGTCCCCAGAAGCACAGGCTTTTTACCTTGCTCGTGAAGCTGAACTAAATTAAAACAAATCACCTACTATGTAGGTGACTTAAATTCTTTAGGAGGTTGTTATGCAAATACCTATTGTAGATCAAGAAGTGTTAAAAAATGCCTATGCTTGTTTATATGAAGCTGTGGGTAATGTAACATGCCTATACCACTATATCTCAAAAAAATATCCCAATCACAGTGATATAGAATACACCCTCTATATTCACTCTATTTATAGAGCTGATACTTTGAATAAAACACATGGTGTAGAGATAAAATATCCTGTGTTTGGTAAAGAAATTGATATGGGTAATAAAGAACGTCTATACACCATTATAAAAAATAATCTTGGTGTAGACAAAATTCTCTACATAGACTCTGAAAATGAGTGTGGTGGGGAGTGTATAAATGAAGAACTTTCCCTTTGTGAAATAACAATCTAAAAACTCACAATAAATTATAGGAGGCTCTTATGGGTTGGTCTAAATATCAAGAAGCAATCTTTGATTTTGTAGAAAATAGTAATGAGAGTGCTGTCATCTCAGCACGTGCTGGCTCTGGAAAGGGTGGTTGGGTTAATTCTATTATTCCAACCCCTTTTGGTGAAAAAAGATTTGGAGACTTAAAAGTTGGGGACTATGTCTTTGATCGTTATGGAAATCCAGCTAAAATTCTTGGTGTTTATCCCAGAGGTTTTATGGACGCATACAAAGTCACTTTGAATGATGGCCGTTCAACTCTATGTTCCATAGATCATTTGTGGGGTGTTGAATACCTTTCCAACAAGAGATACAAATATAAAGTTATATCCCTTGAGGAAATGTTAAAATATGGATATATTACAAAAAATAAAAGACCAAATAGAACGGGGAGTTGTAAATTCTATGTTCCCATGTCAGGGCCACATCATTATTTAAATTCTAAAAAACTATCTGTAAACCCCTATGTGTTAGGTGTATTTATTGAAAATGAGTGTTTGCATGAAAAACAACTCACACTATCCTCATCTGATAAAGACATTGTAAGAAAAACAGCTTCTTTCTTAAATGCTACAGAAAAACAAAAACTGGAAAATAATTATAGCTGGCTTTTCATTTCCAATATAGATGGGCATATTATACAAACAAAAGAACTTTTTTCAGAAAAAGATTCTTTTGAAAAAGAAATACCTGAAGAGTATCTTTATTCTTCGTTTGAAGATAGAATAAGTTTATTACAAGGTCTGTTTGATTCCAATGGTTGTATTACCAATGATGGTGTAACATATAGTACAACATCAAATACACTTATAAAACAAGTGTACAATATTCTACTTAGTGTTGGTATTGTTTCTAATATATTCAAAGACACTAATAAAGAATGTTTTTCTTTATTAGTTAAATGCTCTTTTGATAAATTACAAACATTGTTTTCCCTAGAAAGAAAAAAGAAGCAGTGTAAAGTACCTAGACAGACAAAACATCATTATGAGCATGTAGGTATTAGAAATATAGAAAAATTACCACAACAATTAGAAATACAATGTATCTATGTGGACAGTCCAGATCATTTATATCTTTGTGAAGATTCTATAGTCACACACAACACTACCACAATAGTCGAATGTTCTAAAAGAATACCTTCTAATAAAAGTGTTCTTTTTCTAGCTTTTAATAAATCTATAGCCCAAGAGCTTCAAAATAGAATGTCTGATTACCCTAATGTGTTGTGTAAAACATTACATTCTCATGGGTACGGTGCTATTCAAACATATAAAAAAACAAGACTGACTTTAGACAATAAAAAATGGTATAGTTACTTGTGGGATAATCTAAGTGTTCTATCCAATACTACCTTCCCAGATACACAAGAACTATATAGTTTTATTAGTAGATGTCTTACTCTTTTTGATCTATGTAGAATCAATTTGATTGAAGCTAAAGACCCTTCTAAAACTATGAAGGAAATAGACAATATAGCATACCACCATGGTATCTTTGAAGAGTATGATGAATATTCAGTAGTCTATTCTTTATTAGAGATAGCATATAATTTGGAAGATAGTACTATTGATTTTACAGACATGATAGTCTTACCTTGTATGCATAATGGAATAAAAAAATGTATTAGAAAATATGATGTTATCTTTGTGGATGAGTGTCAGGATTTATCTCAAGCACAACAAGTCTTACTAAAAAATAGCCTTAAATATAAGGGTCGCTTTATTGCCGTAGGTGATGAAAACCAAAGTATTACTGGCTATGCTGGGAGTGATTGTGATTCTTTTTCAAAAATGAAGGAACTAGCTAAAGGTAAAGAATTCCCTCTCTCCGTCTGCTATAGATGTGGGAAAAAAATCATCAACCTAGCAAAAGAAATTGTACCCGCAATAGAACCTTATGAAGAAAATAAAGATGGAGAAATAAAAGTTGTAAAAGACCTTACTGATGTAAAACCAGGAGATGTTATCCTAAGTAGAAAATCAGCCCCAACTATTTCTCTATGCCTCAAATTTATCGCTAATGGAATCCCAGCTAAGGTAAAAGGTAGAGATATGCTTGAAGGTTTGAAAAAATTAGTTGAAAAATCTAAAGCTACTAATTTTGAAGGTTTATACCAATATCTGGATAAAGAATATAAAAAGGTTATTAAAAAAATTACTAATAGAGGAGATAAAGAACCTGAAAATGCAATTCAAGCAATCACATTTAGAGATAAAATAGAATGCATCAAATCTATCGCTGAGTCTTGTAATGAATTCTCTGATATGGGAAATAAATTAGACACCCTGTTTTCTGATTATACTGACGGTCGCTTCGTTATGCTTTCTACCATACACAAAGCTAAAGGCCTTGAGTGGGACAGAGTGTTTATTATCTTACCAAAAGATATTCCTCTAAAATGGAAAAGTCAACAGGAATGGGAATATCAACAAGAAATAAATCTAAAATATGTAGCTATCACAAGAGCAAAAAAAGAATTGTTTTTTGTCAACCTTGATCTCGATCAGCTTCTAACTTGCCAACTACCATAACACTAACTACCATAACATATAGGTTATGGTAGTTAGTTGGTAATTCTATTTTTTGGAATCTTTTGTCGTTACACTTTGCTCTTTCTTCTTTAGGTATTCAAACATATTATCAAAAAGATCTAAAACAGTATCCACCGTTTTGTTATGATCCATCTTCTGCGTTAGTAGAAAATCATCTTCCTCTGGTTTTATACGACCCTTATGCTTCGGGTATGCTACAATGAAACCATCACTCATTGTTGCATAATAAACACTACAAACAAAACATGTCTTATCGTCAGACTTGCTCTTGCCAAAAAGAACATCAACTAATTTGTCCTTAAAACTACTCAAATCTATAGAACAAAGTAACTCACGATCCGTATAGAAAAGCCAAGAACCTATACCCTCAGACTTTAATTTGTTGTCTATATCCTTCGCTAAATCCTTAAAAGTATCCACATTCCTACCAGACTTTGCTACCTTCTCTACCTTCCTCACACGCATAATACAAACCTCCCTTATATAATAAACTTAACTTAAAATAAATACACCTCACCTAGTGAAGTTTCATCTTTCAAAAAAAGATAAAACAACTCCGTTAGGCTACACCTAAAATTAAAAATAAATTGTAAGCAACCATTTTTAGAATTAGAATATATAAGACTGATTTATTTTTCTACTGGTAGAATTACTAAAGAAAACATATGAAGGGAGAGAAGTGGAATTGTAGGATTGTCGAAGGTCGCCTCTCTTACCAAAAAGACCATATAGGTGTCTGCGTTGCCTGATTCGCTAAATTCTATTCTCTAAGAACTTCCTGATTTGTTTATTCTCTGATCTATCTCAACGGACGCCTTCGCTTATTCTGGTTTATACTCTATCACTTACGTTAGATCTAAAAAGAAATCGTGAGTGAGGAAGAGGCCCCCTTCGACACCTATATTCCATTGAATCACTAGACTTTATTTTGTACACATTGGAGATTGGGCTGGGTACTTCTCACGGGATATGTACTGCGAGGTCTGGTAGGAAAACAAACGCCTCAGTTCTGTCTCTCGTTCTGTTCTATTTTCAAAAAAAGAAAATTAGTCTATATAACCAACTCTATATATGTAGATAAAATCGGTTTTATTTTTTATCCTTGACTAAAAACCCACAAACACGGTATTATATTATGTTTGTGATCTTCTACGATATTTTGTGTGGGTCTGAGTCTCGCTAATTCAGATATCCAACCTAGAACACAAACCATCCAACCTATAAAACAGTCTACCAATTCCTATCCCTTGGTAGACTGTTTTATCACCATCACTTAAACACTCAAAATTACACTGTATTCATCCATTTATCCATCCATACCATCTCTCTACCAAATCACAAACACCCCTTAAAAACAAAAATAAAGGTGTTTGTGGAGGTGTTTTCCACTAGAGGTATTCTTTCACCATATCCTTAAATTCCTCCCAACGTTTATCATTTAATGTGGGATCTGAATCTTCTGGTAAAGACACAAAGGGGCGCGGGCAATTACCTGTAATAAATACTGTACCATTCTGTTTAATAACTATATAGCCAGAGGGTACCTCGATGCAGGAAACCACACCATTATAAAAATAGGACTCATGGGAAAGTTTATATGAAGGGTAGAATTCGTTGTTATTCAAAGAAGTAAATAAATATACTTCTTTTCCTAGTATATTCTCTACTGTATCAGTCTTTATTGTACCATCTAAATCTCTATATAATGTCCTATGATTAAAGGTTGCCTCATAACCTCTATTCCTACAAATAGTAGCTACATAAGGTTTAGTTACAGAGAGTACCATTGTTTCTTCTATTTTATTTGTTTCTAAATTGTACTGATATACAGGATCTCCTACTTGTATATCCATTATTTTTCTATACCCATTAGGAGTTAGTACTTCTGTTCTATACACAGGCAAGCACGCTTTACCTGTAGCATCACCGTGTCTAATCACATGATCAAGGTCTATATTATGTTTCTTACATAAATATGCTACTGTCTTAGCGGCATTTACAACTGCCTTAGGATTAAAGTCCCAATCCTGGTCTTTTACACTAGTGGTCTTTACACTCTTTTTAATACAACAAATATCCACGGACAAAGAATCATAATTTCCTGTAAAGTCATCTTTATTCTTTTTCCATTTTATATGATTATCTGCCGCTAATTTATATCTCCATCCAGGCTGATCTCCATATTCTACCAATTCTTCTAAAGAAAGGTCTTTATTCTTAAATGGCTGTTCAACCTTACCACCACACACATGCCATGCTACATGCTGTTCATCCACTACACGATACACTTCTTTTGAATCACAAAAGAAATGAGTGGATACAGCTTTAGTAGTGTTAGCAAATGATTTTGTGCATTTCTCTGCACCTACACCAATCATTGCTGTGTAATGTACAACAATCCAATGTGGAGCACCGTTCTTAAATCTACCACCACACTTAAATTTAGCTCCAGTAAGCTCCTTAAATTTAATATCATTCTCTTTCTTTATTACAGGTTTGTCCTCTTCTTTTATAGAAGCCTCCTGTTTATTTTCCTTCTTTTCCACACCACCAATAACTGTATTCTCCCTCTGCTCTTTATATTCTTTCTTTATAGAATCTTTTACTGAGGATAGAGAAATAGAAGGTGTGTTTGAATATATCTTAGACTCTATATTTTTTATTTTATTATCATCTATTTTATTCATAAATACCTCCAGATAAAACAAAAGGGAGAAAAGAAAATTTATTTCTTTTCTCCCTTAATTCGATAGTGATTTTTAGTCAACTTTAATTGGCCTGTTTTAAATCATAGATGGCCTTTGCAAGATCCTCTGCGAACTCTCGCATCTGTCGCTTCACATAATTAAAATCTGAGCCAAGCCAACGTCTCCATGAACGTTCCCAAGCACCGCCATCCATCTCATTGTTTGACATCTGAACAAGGTCTTGCACAGTTTCTGCAAGTTTTAAGAGACGTTCCTTCGAGGCTCCCTTACTCTCAAGCTCACAAAGTCTGTTAAAGTTCGCGCATATCTGGATGCCTGTTTCTGCGGCGTCAGGGATACTCCATTGCCTACGTTTGGCCTGCATAGCCTGATCCGAATAATCCCATAGCGTGTCAGAAACAATAATGTCAGAAAACTTCATTGGTTCTGTATTTGAGGAAGCCTCTTTTCTGACCTTTGTATGGAAAAGGGCATCAGCCACACCACGTCTTACTTTATTACCTTCACGTACTAACATAACTAAACCCCTTCTTTGTGAAAAGAAAAATAGAATCTTTAAGTGGACTATAAATAAAGACCCTACACAATACAAATATGTAGATATGTGAAAGGGATCTAGAATAGGAGTACTTAATTATATCCTATTCTAGATCCCTTAATTCAATAGTATTGACCATGACTATAATCTAGCAGGATCAATAATCCACGCATTTCCCTTAGGATTTATTTCTACCCAATCCTTACTACTAGAAACTCTATCATCACGAGAGGTTTTTGTTTGCTTTTTATCCAATTCTTTTTCTTTCTCTTTATCTTTTAATTCTTTCAACATAGCCTCTCTTTCTGCTGCTCTTATTTTTTCTTGTCTAGCAATATCTTGTGATCTCTTTACAGAGAGTTTTTTCATACGATTTAAATCTTTTTCCTTAAATTTATTTTCTAACATACCCACAACAGCATTTGCTATTTTTGATGGGTTTAAAGTCAATCCTGTCACCTCCGCTATAGGTGAAGTCCTATTCTTTTCATACAGTTCAATAACAATTTTATCTTTGGATCTTTCACCAATAACTAAACTATATTCTGTAACACCAATCACAAAAGATCCATATACAGTAAAACCAAAATCACTTCCCTTTATATCCATAGGATATAAACCACCTATCCTGTTCTCTAAACCCTGGATAACTTTAGCGTTATCTTTAGAGGTAGCATTTACTTTACCAATTAAACCACCAAACAATTCATCTTTTCTGGATGTAACTTTCTCTAAAGCCACATCTTTATTCTTAGCTACAATCTTATTACCTTCACGTACTAACATAACCATCTCCTTTATGTTAAAAATGTTGTTGAAGTAACACAAATATATAGATATAAAAAAGTAGTTAATTCTTTCCCCATAATTCTATAGTGCTATGGGACAGGTTAAATTTGTTAATTATTGTCCACTAACTGTATTAAGTAATTTGTTTATTAAAGAAGAGACAACCAGAATAGAATATAAAAGAAAAGGGAAAAAGAATTAACTATTCTTTTTCCCTTATTCGATAGTGTTAATAGGATATGGTTTATTTTTAGGCTATATAGTTCTTCTTTTGTTTGGATTTAAGATCTCTAACATAAACATCCAAATCCTCTAAACTATCTTCTACTGCTCTAAGAGTATCATCGTATGCTTTTAAATATCTCTCAAATTGAGATGTCATATCATAACTACAACAATGCTCTAACTTAGCTACACAGGACACCAAAGCATTTACATAAACGCCTAACTTTTTACCAGAATCTACAGACTCAAATTTTCTTCTTAACATAATAAACTCCTCCAAACCTAGTACAAAGATGTAGATATAAAAGGAGTACCTATATTAAAAATCAACAGTTTCTATAGCACGATTAAATACAAATGTGAGAAAGCTATAATAAAGATCAGGTTTTCCCTTTAAGCTGTCCATCATTGTAGCAGGGGAATTATATTCTACATAATCTGCAATTTTAATATAGTCATCTTCACTCAAATCTTCTAACCATTCATCAAAGAGACCTTTAAATTCTCTTTTATTAACACCTACTTTAGAAACATCAAATGAAAAACCTTCTTTACAAACTTTTCTACTCTCTCTTCTTATTAACATAATAACTCTCCAAAATAAAAAGATAAAAAAGAAAGGAATAGAGAAATAAGTTCTCTATTCCTTTCTTTTTAAATAGATAATTATTATAATAATTACTGACAGTATTAAATTCCAGTAGAACCAAAACCCCCCATACCACGTGATGTTTCCGCCAAAGAAGTAACCTTGACAAGATGACTCTGGCGTGCAGGAATTAAAACACCCTGCGCAACACGCATTCCTGATTTAAACTCTATGGTTTCATCAGAAAGATTCAATAAGGGCACCTTAATCTCACCACGATAATCTGAATCAATAACTCCGACAGAATTAGGTATGATTATTTTTTTCTGTCCCAAAGAGGATCGCGGGAAAACAAGGATACAATAATCTTTTGGAATATCCATCCTTATTCCTGTGTGAAAATTATGTAAATCATTTGGAGCCAGACTGAAATCCTCTATAATAGAAAGATCAAATCCAGCAGCTCCCTGTGTTTTATATTCAGGCAATACAGAACAGACTATTTTAATAGTCTTACGAAAAAGAAAAGAGAGAAGATCTAATAACACTTTACACCTCACTCATTCTGTAAGAGTTAATAATAAACTGTACAGAGTTGTAAAATTTTACCTGTGCTTCTAAACCATCTTTTAGAAACTTATGAGATGCTAACAAACCAACAACATCCTCTTTTAGATTCTTTAATTCAATACTTACCATCTTCTGTTTACTAAAAACCTCTTTTGTATTTGGTATTTCCCTTAATAGACGATCTATTGTAACAGAAGTATATTGTAGCTTGGATAGAGAATCACATATTCTATTATATTTCACTACAATCTCTGAAAATTTGGTATATAACTCTTCTTTAGAAAGTTTGATTGAAGAGTAAGGTGGTATTAAATCCACACCCTCTGGTAAAACATAAGATTCTACCTTTTTCTTCAACTCCATAATAATCTTTTCCATAATTCTCTCCTTAATCCACAAGTGTATGTAATAAATTCCAAAAAGCTATCTCTGGAATTTGACTGGATTCCATATACTGTCTTATAGCACCCTGTATCTTTTTACCATAGCGTATATGCGCATTGTTAATTAGTTTTTTATACCCAACACTCTGTGTATTATAATCTTCTTCATTCACCTTAATTAGAAAAGAAAGGAAAGAAGATATTAAAACCTGAATATCCACACTGCTCAATAACCCAAAATAAATCTCATCTACCCTACTCGGATGTATTGTAACCTCAAATAAAGAATATACACTTAACTCATCCTCCTTTAATACAGGAACCCTCTTCTGAAGAATATAATACACCTTTAATATAGGTAATAAATCTACTAAATCATAATTGGTATATTTTTCTACCTTACTCTCTAATGCAGGAAAAAAAACCTTAATAAAATCAGTGGAGGTCTCTAACTTTATATCGCACAAATCCGAAACTAAAATATATTTTCCACCAGTCAAATACTCTACCTTCTTTACCACAGACTCACTCACTACACCAGTATAAATAATACCTTGTGTGTAATCTATATCTGTACTGTCTAAATTATTCGTTATCGTAAAATGAGGATAGAAAAATTGTAAAAAATAAGGATCTTTTATACTCACCTTCTTTCTTAATAAATCCACCATTTTACAACTCCAAATACTTTATTTCTTATTTTATTCTTGTTCAAATCTTATATCACCTCTTTTCTAAAAGACGTATTATCTTATTTTTGTTTTTCTTTCCCTCTAATATCTGGTCGTAATAATAAGAAATAGGGGATAGGGATGTTTGTTTCTTTATATATGTACTTTTACTAGAATCAGGATCAATACTACTCAACTCTAATAATACATCATCTTCCAAAGGTTTATGAAAAAGGGATTTTACATTCTCTTTTTGTTTGTACACTAAAGACATCCTAGACAATATAGTAGAAAGTATGTTGTCTTCAGATGCTAATAAAATAATCTTTAACCCACTATCCTCTACAAACTTTAATAAAACAGACTGTTGCATTTCATTATAAGTAGAAATATCCTCTATAACTAAAGGATAAGGTAAGGATGGTATAGACGAATAGTAAGAAATAAAATCAGAAAGATCTTCCTTATATACCTGATTTATTGGAAATGTAGCTCTACCCTTTAATTGACGAATATAATCTACTCCAATATATATTCTAGGATACCCATTCATTTTATTTCTCCTGAAACAAAAAGACCAACAAAATAATTTGCTGGTCTTTTAGCGAAAGGGAGATGTTGATATGGAAAACAGGGAGGGCATATACGCCCTTATTACACAATGTGTTAGAGGAGACACCTAACACACCTCCTAAATTATTGCCATGGTCACAACAATAATGTGTCTGCCCTGGAAAAGAGTGTGAGTAAAACTATATTCACACCCCCTTCACTGCTATTATACCACAAACATAGTTATTATAATTAAGTATAATTAACTATAATAACTTCTTTACCATTATTCCTTTTATTCCCATCTCTATTAATCATTCTTTTTGCTTCAATAGGTATTATCCTAAACTCTGAATAATTCATTCTTATCCATTCTACATCATTATTGGACAGCATCATCTTAACACTCCTACTACTCAATTCCTTATATAACCTATTTAATCTCTCGTGTTCTTTTAACCCGAACCCCTCTTTACTGTAAGAGGTAAAATCGGCGGTGACGCTCTCTGGAAAATAAGGAGAATCAAAATAAATAAAATCATTATTCTGTGCTTTATTACATACAGATTCAAAATCAGAATTAGTTAATTCTATTTGGTTATTTTCATCATTAAAATAATTATGAATACCTAATATATTATTCTCATCAATAGAACAACCATTGATTTTATTATTGTAAGGGACATTGAATAACCCTTTGTTATTCACCCGATACAACCCATTAAAACAGTGTTTGTTAATCCAAATAAATAATGCAGCACTCTCTACATCTAGTTCCTTATTATTTATTTTCTTATTAAACACCTCTCTTAAAGAGAGGTAATAATCTTTATTACAAGGAATAGAATCATACTCTTTTACCTGTTCTATTAAAGGATGTACACTCTCTTTATTTTTTATCTGAGAATATAAGTTAATCAGTTGTGGGTTAATATCATTGATTACTGCTTTATTTGGTTGAATGGAGAATAAGACAGCACCACCGCCAATAAACGGTTCATAATAAGTGTTGTATTCAGTAGGTAATAAGGGAATTATTTTAGACAATAACTGTGTCTTACCGCCTACCCATTTAATTATAGGCTTTATTTCTCTTCTCATAAAACACCAAACAATTCTACCTTGTTTTCTTTCCAATTCATTATCTTAACACCTATCCCATTCACAGCGACATAATTCTTTTGTTTATTCTTTTTATCCACTACCACTTCTTTCTGTGGAATACACTGTGTTAGACCATCCATCTGAAAGATATTCCATGATATAATATCCGCCAATTCCTCTACTACTCTACTATCCATATCTTCCCCAAATAAATAAGAATAGTATTCTATATAGGACATTAGGTTATTTATTCTGGCCATCAATAATGAATCCCCCTGATATTCATACCCATACATGGATTTGGCTATACGAATTAAATAAGAATAGAATAACTCTTTACTCTTTGTTTTATCTGTATTCCTATTAAAGAAAGAGTCTATGAGTTTGTGTAATTTGTGATCTAATAGACCTACTCTATTCTTTAATTCGATTATATCCCCTGTTTCAGAATCATATCGTGTACAAAGGAAAACACCCTCCCCGCAGGTAATCTCCATTTGCGTAGAGTCTATATATTCCTCAAATACACTCTCTTTATTTATATTCTTAGATTTAGACTCAAACCAATCTTTAAGTACAAGAGTATTCATCTGACTCACTATTCTAATCGGAGTGAATATCTCTGCTTTACTCTTAGGCCTATCCTTATTCACGTCTTTGTCTCTTAATGATCTTGGAACTAAATTTGGAATAGATGAATAAGGGATAAAAGAATTGTTTCCTGTATCCAAAATACTCTTATCCGTAGTGCGGTCACATAAAAGAATATCCTGAATAAAACTACTCTTTACAGAAATTCTGCTTAAATCTCTACTAAAGTCTATTTGCATAATTACCAAAACCTAGGAAGATAAAGATAAAAGAAAACCCCTAGGTTATATACCCCGGATGTCGGAGGGCATATAACCTAAGGGTCAATTCCCGTGTAAGGAGTAGAATATTCAATGTGTCGGAATATTCTAAAAGGAGGGCATATACGCCCTTACTGCACCCTCTTTAAGATCTTGGTGGTCAAGTATCTTAAAGAAGCTCTAAAATCAACCCACGGGGATTGATGTGCCTGCCCCATGCGCCAATGATGTAGATGAGATATCTTACACACCACCAACATGATCAGCCATAGAGACCTAGGTCTCTATAACATATAATACATGATAGACTGGAAAAAATAAATCTGTTTTCTGAATACGTCTAAGGATAAAAAAGTTCCCGTTACTCTGATGTCAGTAACGGGAACTTATCTCTATTGAGGAGAAGTTTCAGAATTAGGATTCACGAAACCTAGGGAGGTCATATACGACCTTACTGCACAGAGAAATAAAATATACATGGCACTATTTTATTTCTCTCTCTAAATTCAGGAATAGAGACCCAAATGTGCCTGCCGTAACACAAAAGCTAACAACTATTAACCGATGTTAATAAATTAGACTTCTCTATATCTTTTAAGATATTGTTACGACACGATAATAGCACCTCTTTGACTTTAGCACGTTTTAACGGCCTAGGTCTAAAAGAACCATTATCAGACTGTTTTAAGAGCTTCTGGCATAACACGGTCATACCAACTCTATTCTTGATGTTGACTGAGGCGTTTATGTCAGCATTAGCTTCATACCCACACTCAACACATCTGAATGCTTCTTGACACTTTCGGTTATCGTCATCTATACATCCACATAAAGGACATTGCTTAGACGTATAATGTGGATGTACTAACGATACTGCGACATCATACTTCCTGCCTATATGCTCAAACGTACCTTTTATAGATGATAAACCTAAAAATTTTACTCTACGATTATAATTAATAGCATTCTCATCTTTAACAAAATTCTTACCAAAAGAGTTGTCCAAATTTTCCATTACTACATGATGATAACCTTCTTCTGATAAATGCTTACATACTTGTGCAATAAGGTTTTCTTCATATTTGTTTATTTTATTCTTTAGTGTGTCTAATTTTCGTTGTTTTCTTTTACCTATTTCATAGGTTTTATTCTTAGATTTTAATTCATCTACTCTCAATGACAATTCACAAAAGTCTTCTAATAACTTTCTGTTAAAGTCATAAGTCTCACCATTAGACAGAGATAATAAATTATGCTTAGAATTAACGTCAATGCCTATAATTTCATCTTGTGCCTCTGGAATATAACACTCCCCATCTTTCACATATATAATACTTACTTGCTTTCTATATTCGTCAAAAGTTACAGTGTACTCATAGTCAGCAGAGTTTTTTCGATAACTTTTCATTCTACCATGATAGTTTTTTGAATACTTAACTGGTATATCAAACGATCTTTTGCTAAATCCTGATAGACTTACAAATGCATTTATCTCTGAATTATAATTAGAATTATAATCTACTATAAACTTCTTTCTACTTCTACCACTAAATGTGAGTGCTTTGTATTCAATAGGATATTCTGAATAATGTTTAATTGTTCTATTCCTACGAGATAATGCTAGTTTCAACAATCGGTCAAAACCAAACTTAGAACATTTATCCAGGATGTTCTGATAGAATTGTTTTTGTTTAATTTCTTTTTTATCAGTAGAATTGTTTAATTCATTTACTTTTCTATGCAAGTAATCTAATATATTTTTGTTTCCATAACGTGCTAAATATGACAAACAAACAGTCAAGTCAGTTTGTGTTCTATCATATAAAATATTCTTTAGATCACCTTTCTTGTGATCTTTAGTATTACGTTTATATAACTCAAACCCTTTAAATGTTATCTTTTGAAATTGAATTTTTCTTAGCACAGCATCAAACTTGTTTTGATAATTAGTGAAGACTTGCGTATAAACCTGCTTATCAAAGCAACTGGAGATTCTATCTGGAAATGCTTTACGCATCTCTGTAACAAAATTTAATGGTGAATAATCAAGAAAATGCAATAAATCAGAATTAACCAGTTGTGATACTTCATTTTTGAAGTATCTAAGATTGACAGCAACAGCATACAGTTCATCGTACTTACTGCGTGTAAGCATATCTGAGTGAAAAACTTTTGCATATTTACTGTCAACTATCATTGGTTATTCTCTGAACAATAACATCTGAGTAAGAGGTAAGGCATTGCACTCGGATTATAATCTACTTACAACAAAAGCCTCTATCCTTTACGATAGAGGCTTTTGCTTTATTCGGAGTATTGTAGGGGTGTCATACCATATTTATTTTTTAATTCTGTATCTGCACCTTTTCTTATAAGGTACTGAACAATAGAAAAAGGACAGTGGTGTAATAGAGCATAATGAAGGGCTGTATTTCCTTCATTATCTTGCTCATTTACCTTCGCTCCATGATCTAGTAAATATTCAATAGTATTGGAGGATGTAGGTTCAGATAAAACAAGATTCATTAAAGGTGTTAAACCTAATTTATTTTTACTATTAACACTAGCCCCATGTTCTACTAAAAACATAATAGCATCTGTATCCTTTTCTATACAAGCATTACTTAACATTGTATTTCCATCAGAGTCTTTAAAATCTATATCCACCACATAATTATTGTCTAATAGAAACTCTGCTAGGTGTTCATCATCCTTATTTGAAGGATGGTAGGGGTGAAACAACAGAGAAGGTAAAAGTAAATGCAGTTTCTTTTTCCACGTGGGGTGTTTTTCTAATAAATTTTTATATCCTCATAACCTAACGAGTTAATATTATCAAAAAACAAATCCAAAGTGTCTATTTTCTTTAGCAATAAATCCAGTGATTTTACTTTATCCCCTGTAAGAGATTCCAATAATTTTATAAGGTCTTCAAGAGTGTTTATCTGAAAATTACTTTTTGTTTTAGAAAATAAAACACTCCAATCATCCTTGTCTAAAAAAGGTAATTCTACACGCTTACATTCTATAGAACCCAAGTAAGAATATACCTGTTTTAATTGACTCACTATGTTCTGAGGATCATCTATTATAGAATATAAATCCTTCACATCAAACCTTACTTTTCTCACATAGGACTTAAAATCTGTAATTGGGCCTATAACAACTTCTTCCCTTTCCCTATACTTAGGATTTTCTCCATTACCATTATAGGGTTTCACCTTATATTTCTCCGATAGTTTATTTCCATCAATCTCAAATTGAAAAAGAATTCCTGCATTACGTACAGTCTCCGTAGGAACAACAAATAAAGAATCTCTTGTGAAAGAAATGGCCTCATAAGTATCCAATAATTTGTTATAATATTTTCCAGATGCCCTTAACTCATTATTTGGAATAATAAATTTAACTAAAGCATCCAACGTACAGATATGATATAATGTTCCTACCTGTTTTGATTCATTTATATTCTCTTTTTCTTTTCTATATAGTTTAACCATAAATTAACTCCCTTAAAAAACAATCTATATCACCCTAACCTAATTAGATACAATAAAAGCCCCAGACCTAGAAGGAATGAGGCTTTTATTGCGGAGACTAGAACGAAAAATTAAATAGAGTACTTAAACCAATAATGAGATAACCCAATTAGAAAAACAGGAAAGATTGTGCTATGGACAATAATCACAAAACAGAGAGTGTGGGGATCGAACCCACGATACCCTTTCGGGGTATACACGATTTCCAGTCGTGCAATATCAAACAAAGCAGAAACTACTATTGCTTTGTATAAATTTAAGTTTTTTATAGGTTTTTGAAAATACAAAATCATTATATATACCTTTAAGATCAAAAGATCCTCTTCGTCTAGTACATAATAAGGTATATAAAGTTTTTTTATACTGTACTATATCATACAATCTAAACCCAAATACTTTATATTGAGACCTGTTATTTTTATGGATATTCCCTTTAAGTACCTTACATTTATATAGTTGTCTATTATGACATCTAACTTTCCTTACTCTATAAAAACACCTATTTTCTTTTGCTTTAGGATTACCACTTATACAACGAGCATCTATATAATGATCTTTAGGTAAATTATTCTGAATACGGGTACACTTTGTTATATAACCATACGTTAAATACACATTTTTATAAATCTCTTTTAGTTTATAAAAGAATGATTTTCTCATAATACCCATGAAAGAGGCATCCCTAAAAGACATACCTCGTTTTATTGTTTTAGGTAACTTTAATTTACCTGAATGATAACCTTTATGACAAGTTTCACATAATGTGATTAGGTTGTTAGGAGCATTACCACCAGTCTGTCTACTTTCTATATGATGGACATTTAATACTCTATCTTTAGATTTACCCTTACAACACTGACACTGATGTCCATCTCTAAACAACACATATTCTCTGATATTCCAAAAACCTATCTGTTCCCCATTCTGGTATTCTGTACCTTGAATTTCAGGATTCTTTATCTTCTGTATATTAAAACTTGCTACCTCTACAATTATCTTTGAGATAGGTAATATTCTATGTATTCTTTTTATTGCAGATAAATGAGTATCTATTTTCTGTCTAATAGACGGGGCTAACCACCCTTCTTTTTTACGTCTATTATTAAATCTTGATTTTCTATACCGTGTTTTTCTACTTCTCCTTGATTTTCTCAACTCAGTTCTAGCAGATATTAGTTTGGTTACATCTGTACGTAGTTGTACATTAGCCTCAAATAAAACCTTATCTTCTGTCGTTGCTGATAAACCAATAACCTTACTGCCAGCATCTACACCTAGGGTTATTTCTTGCACATATTCTGTAGAATCATAATTAAGCTGGATAGTAAACGGAATACGTTTAATTAATCTAGCTTTCTTTTGTTTTAACAGAATACGTACTTTAGCATAGTTACTAGTTGGCATTAGAGGTTTGCCAGTTTTTGAAAGCACATAAACCATAAATAAATCCTTTAGGATAAAAACTCCCACCGAAGTGAGGTGCTGTCTCGCGACGTACCATCGCCAATGTTATTAGAGGGTTTTATATATCAGCAACACTGTTCCTACCAATCAGAACTGTTTAATCACTGACCTTAGAGCTACAGACTTGGTACAACATCCATAGGTAACTATATATTCCTCTATAACGTAGTCTTAATTAACTAGAAATAGTTAATTAAGACTTAGGCTAGTTCCTATAGGAACTCGGCCAACCTTCTAAAAAGAGATTCTAAAATAAAAAATTTTCTTTATTTTAGAATCTCTATTTTATTTTTCTATTTAGAAATAGAATTATTTACCTCTTTGATTTTATTCTGAAGCTGATCTGCTTTAGAACTTATCTTTTTTGATAGAGAGAGTAAATCATTTAATGATTCTCTACCAATACCAGTAGAGTCATTATCCTCAATTAAAAGATCACCAACAAACCCAACTAACCCTTCTGCACATTCTACTGAATGTTTTAGAAAAGAGAGTAGAGTGTTAATTTCCAAACACAGTGTTTCACGTTCTGACATAGTCAATTCCTCCATTTAGAGTAGGAACCCCAGTTTATAGGAACCACTCCTATAACCCGAGTAATAAGAAATAAATACCAGTGATGAGACTCGAACTCATACTCCCTAACGGGAAGCGGATTTTCTTACTACTCTATGTTTCCATAGCCAATTATTAAATTTCTTTAATAATTGTTGTAGTCTGGAACATATCTTTACCATGTAACTTAAAGTTATTTAGGTAGGTGGTCTATGTTCTCTACACATTTAAGAAATAATAAATTATTTCTATTTAGCTCGGTATTGTCGTCAACTTTACTTGTTACGAGTTCCACCGAATTAGCCACCATCCCATACAAAGTTTCCTATTGTATGGCTCAAAGAACTAAAGTCCGCAGTGTCTTCCATTCCACCACACTGGCAAAAAAAGAATAAAAGAAAATATGGTTTCTTTTATTCTGTTACAGACCTGCTACTATTATAGGAGATCTCAGTTCTATAATAGTACGGTTGCCTGAAAAGGGAATTCACGATGCCCTTCTTCTACTCAACGTCTCTCTTTCATATAAGAGAAATGACATACTCAGGACTCGAACCTGAATCTCCCAACAAAGGCGATCAACTCTTTGCGGGCGTTTACCCCTACTAAACTTGTATGCCTAATGCCTTGTCTAGGAATCGAACCTAGTTCTGCATCCAATGATGGTTTCTATAATTATGACTTCATTATAGAAATACAACACCAATAAAGACCCGTTTCACCAAATGAACTTACAAGGCTAAATCGGAACAGTAGGATTTGAACCTACGGCTTTCTGCTCCCAAAGCAGACGCGCTACCAGACTGCGCTATGCTCCGAAAAATAAATAGCAGTGGAGGGATTTGAACCCCCGACCACTAATATTACTAACTAATCTTTCCAGTGGGATTTTATTCCACCACATTTCCGCGAACAACAAGGATTAGGATGTGTACTTAAATTTCTCTTTTCATAAGGAAATTGTTTACCGCAAACTGGACATACACACTCAACCATTACTTTTTTATGAAGACTTGCATATTTCCTTTTATTTTCTAAAGACGGTAATAATTGTAAATTCTCTAATCTATCATCAGTACGGTTTTCATTTATATGATCTACCTCATAACCATCTGGTATTTCCCCATAATTAGATATCCAAAGATATTTTGCATAAGATATCCAAAGAACCTTATGATCTTCAAAATAAATATTTACTCGTTTTCTACCATCTTCACAATAATAAAGACGTATGGATTTAGCACCCCGTGATTTATAGTAATCAGATAATGCTATAGAGGTTTCGGTTCTCTTATCATAAGAAGATAAATCTATATTTTTATTTACTAATATGCGATTAGTATTTTTAATACAATAATTCTCATGTTGTTTAACCCCTTCCTTTGTAGTTAAAAATGTCTTGTTACAAAAAGAACAAACAAATTCTTTTTTAGGATGTTTTCTTTCTATATTACTATATAAAGTGCAATGTTTATGGTGTTCACTAAGTTCCTTACGTGTTCTTAGCTTATCACCACATCCACTACATTCCCACCCACCTTCTTTAGGGAGGTATTTTCCTTCTTTTGGAAAATTACAAACATGATTTTCTACAGGTCTTCTATCAGGATTTTGCTTACATGTCCTTTCATGTATAGCCAATCCACAAGGTCTGATAAACTCTTTATTACAAAATCTACACTTCATACATATTCTCCTTTTACCTTTATTAAACAGTTATTGCCGTAACTGTAAAAACTTAGTAGTTAGATAAGCTGAGAAGACTTATCAAATGGCGGCAACCATCTGTCCTACTAAGACTTTAATAATGGACTCACAGGGACTTGAACCCCGAACCCACTGATTATGAGTCAGTTGCTCTAACCTATTGAGCTATGAGTCCTAAATAGTAGGTCACTGCATTCCTACTTCCCTTCTTTTTGCATCTTATAGAATGATTAGCTAGCATACCATTCGTATGCTTTACAGACCTAACTAAATAGGTTAAGATAGGTAACTTCGGCTATCGGAATCGAACCGATGTTGCACAACCTAGGATTTCTTTACGTGTGTTCTACCTACTGAACTAAACCGAAAAATGTGGAGGTCACTAACAATTTCCTGCCTAATATCCTTTCTTACTTTTATAGTAAGTGTTAGATTAGTTAAATTAAAGAGGACAATGTATTTTTTAGCTGTTCCTACTAAGAAATACAAGCATTTAAAGTAACTAAAAAGGATTGAAAATACACCATGAAAGACTCGAACTTTCGACCCACGGCTTAGCTTACTACTCTATGTTACCATAGCCAATAATTAAAATTTAATTATTGTTGTAGTCTGGACTATTTCTTCACCATTTCAGGCGACAGGCGTATAGTCTCTACGGAGTCTCACTGATTATGAGTTCCCTCGAAGTTGTCCAAAAGTATTTTTGGATATTCTCCGATATAGCCTGTTCCAGTTTATGTGTTAATCTTATTAAGAATTCTACTTATGTAGTGTTAAAATATTTTTATTTTAACAAATCAGTTTCTTAATATTTCACATAAACGCTCCTATTACTCAAAGGCCGTTGCTCTTCCAACTGAGCTAATGGTGCAAAACAAGTATTATCATAATCTCACGATTACTAACACTTATAATAACTGGTGCGAGAAGAGAGGATCGAACTCTCAAGAAGACTAACTTCGACAGATTTTGAGTCTGTTTCCTTTACCAATTTGGACATTCTCGCATATTTTTTATTTTATTCTTCCCATATTATTTTTAATTTCTTATTTCAAGAATCCAAATATTTTGAAAAGAATAAAATAATGCGTCATGCAAGAATTGAACTTGCGACCACCAGATTAAAAGTCTGTTGCTCTACCAACTGAGCTAATGACGCTAAATGGGCAGGGATGGACTCGAACCACCAACGTTTCTTATGTCACAGATTTACAGTCTGCTGTCTTCACCAATTCGACGCACCTACCCAAAGGGATGATCATAATCTCCCGATTATTCACCCCAGAACAGAGAACATGGAAATGTGCTTCGTACAAATGACAAGGATTTTTTATGGTTGTTACTCTTTCATTTTCTATTATTTGGTTGTCAAAGAGAGATTGTGTGAAAGTCATTTTCACAACCATCACACAATGGATATATACGCAAAAAGAATTTATTTGTAAAGAGAAAATGAATTTGAAAAATAAAAAATGAGAAAGATTTTAATTTAGGGAAATGTTTTTATTTTAGACAAAAAGAAATAAGATTAGGTTTATGTGATTTTAATACAGAAAGACTCACCACAAGTGTTATTTCCTTAGGTGAGTCTTTCTGCTAAAGAGTAGATATTTTAGTTTAATAGAATTTTATTTTAGCTAAGAACATGATCTATAACGTCATCCACATCATTATATTTTCTACAGTTACTGGGATCTAGATCACACACCTCACAGTAATTACCGAACATGGTTACCCTATGTAGGAAATGACCGTTTGTAAGAATTATTTCATTGTCAACATGACTAAGAATAGTGATGTCATCATCCCGTTCTAATTGTTTTAACATTGCTAAAACATCACTATCGATATTTGAACCTGAATCAGATTCTTTACGGAATTTTAATTTACGCATAATTATTTCTCCTTTAAGTAAAGTAATAAAAACTCTCAAAAGTAGATAAAATATTTAATCTTCTACATGAATTTCAAGGTCTCTTAAATTTTCCAAGGTCTTAATTATAGAATCAAGATACTCATCTATATTTTTATCTTCGGTATAGGTGTAAGAAGTTACAAATTTATTATTCAAAGCTATTGTACAAGTATATTCTGGTTTATAAGGATCTTGTATAAGACTTATTTCTGTTGTTTTATCTTGTAATTTAGTATCAAGTGTAAATACCATACCTTTAATTCTGGAGTACGTAGAATTAAAACTCCAGTTCTCTTTCCGCAACCTTTCTGATACAGCAACTGTAAACTCTCTCACATTTCTAACCTTGTTCATACCTTCAACCTCTTATAATAATAATTCTAACTAATGCTCATGCTTGCCTGTAGGAGATGTTGAACAGGAACCATAAGCCTGTGACCCACACCATCTACATTTCCCAAATTCCCCTGGTCTCGAATGCCCATGACAATGTTTCCCTGTAGGGGAAAATTTACAATAACCATAAGCATTAGTACCACAATACATACAAGCATTCTGATCCGTAGAATGACAATGACTGTGTATCCTATTCGGAGATTTGTCACAACCTAAACCAAATGATGTAGAACCACAATATATACAACGTGTAAACATAACAAACCCTGATTTTTTCAAAATAAAATATTTTTTATTTTATTTTTATCTTTTTATTTTATTTTTAGAATTAAATGAATTTAGAAAGGGGATACACCGAAATCGTCTGTATCTTTTATTTTACTAGATAGGGATACAGAGAATTGTTTAGAGCTAATATATGTTATTAAATCTATATATGTTTTTTTCTCATAGAGTTGGATTGTACACAGTGAGTAGTAGAGGATATCTGAGTAATCTTTATAGAAATTTACGATATAGGTATAATCTATATTTTTATTTAAGGAGGTATTATCAGTTAGATTTTTTACACCTTCATTTTTCCATACACCATTTTTATTTTGTTCTGAAAATATAAACTCTCTGATGGAGTCGATGAAGTTAGAGAATATTTGTTTTTTGGGGTTGACCAAGAGGATACCCAATGATTGTAATATTTTTTGTCTTAACAACTCACCTAATATAGATGGATCTGATTCTCCATACTTGTATAGTTGGTAGAGTTTATTATCTGGTGATAGAATTAAGATATTAGCATTTGTATTACTCATTTACAAACCCCACAAAAAACAAAAGACAGATTATTTAGTGGAGAGGGAGAAGTCTAAATAACCTGTCTTTTGTTTATGTTATAGATATTTTTTATATTTTTTTGAAATAGGCGGGTATCATTTTTAATTCTATATGTTCAACCCCTTGGTCTGACATATTTCGTATATAGTCGAGAACAGAGTAGAAATTGATGTCATAATTTTTTATCAGATACTGTTCTATTTTATTATTTACATTCAACTCTAGCAATCCTGTCTCT
>JAEEGL014912081.1_pt1 | contig 48224 bp, 36 predicted proteins | sample 9134231 | NCBI WGS metagenome assembly JAEEGL01 (sample SAMN16246548, study PRJNA631951) | gut metagenome | biome: gut microbiome; feature: rumen; material: fiber-attached | host: Bos | place: Iran: Karaj | collected 2018-10 | reverse complement strand
GTAACTATTCAGCGATTGCCATATAGCCGTTTTCCGTGCTTAGAACAAGGCGCGGATAGCAGCGTATGGTGAGTTGTTATGTTTCTTAGTGGTCTCTACGATGGAAAGCAGGTCAAGAAAGGCATTTGCCCCAGCATCAGAACGGAAGGTGCCAGAGTTCTTCATTTTGATCTTTACCTTTCTGATTCCCCTTTCACTTGCGTTATTATCGGGAGGTATCGCTGGATTCTCAAGGAAGTTGAAGATGTAGTCCCTGCACTTGATGAGTCCATTCTTTAGTTTCCCGAATTGTTCTGCCATGTGTTCAAGGTTTTCCGTCAGCAGCCCGTCAAGTTTTATCAGCCACGGCTGCTTGTCGATGATGGCCTTTGGATTCTCGTTCCGCTCGTGGACGGCCTGCTGCAACAGTCTCTCGACATTTCTCGACCACTGTTGTTCTTTGTCCAGTTCGTTCAGGTATTGCAGTTCACGCAGCAGGTGTGCCACACAGACCTGATGGTTCAGGAAGTTGAGCGTGAAATAGGCGCTGTGGCGGTCGGTGACGGCAACCATTCTCTCAAGCGAGCTTCCGAAGCGTTTTTCCAGTTCCTTATGCGAGCGTCCGCTCCCATGGAACAGGAGCGTGAAGTAGACGGTCTGTGCAATCCACGCCCAGTCTAGTTTCTTGTTGCAATAGAGTCCGGATTCATCAAAGCCTACGACGGCAGACTTCATGATGCATCCCTTTATCTTCTCTATGGCAGGGGCGGCATTCTTCTTCGCCTCGTTGACCCAGTTCACAAACGAGCCCTGGCTGATTTCCAGGCCGAACACCTCCTTGAAGAAGTTCCCTATACGACCGTAGGGCAGGAACATCACCACGCTCAGGTAGACGGTCAGTGACTTGACGGTGGCGTCATATACCACGGCATTGGAGCCGCGCTTGCGGGGAGCATGCGGCTGGATGCGCTCACCGCACTGCTTGCAGACTGTGATGTAGTGGCGGATTTCCCTCACGACAGGCTTCAGGTCAGGAATGGACACGATCTGGGTCACATAGTCCAGTATGCGTTCGCAGTCTTCCAGTGAGGCACCGCATTTGGTGCAGTAGTTGGCCGCTATGTCCTCGGTCTCATCTGGTGCCTGTGTCATCTTCAAGGTACTGCCCTCATGTCCCTCCTGTCCGCCAGGCTTCCTGCCTGTCGGCTTGCGCAGAGTCTTGGTACGGCGGACGGACTCGTCCTTCATGCTTTCCTTTGAGGGAGGTGTACTGCTGTTGCCGGAGTTCTTGTCCGGTGCCTCGTACTTTGCAAGTCTGGCCTTTAGGTTTTGAATCTCCTTGTCACGCTTACGCAGGTCGGCATTGAGCCTGTCTATATTGCGGTTCAACTGGCATATGTCAGCATGCTGCGAGTTAATTGTCTCGCGCATCAACCGCATCTCATCCCTCATGGTCAGCAGTGCTTCAGATATGTCCGTAACCTTCTCGTTCACAATTACAAAGGTACGAAAAAAATCTGAATTAACCAAATTTTTCAGCAACTTCTTTTGATATATTTTACTGATAATCTGATATTTGCGAAAACACGATTCGTATAGAGCCGATAGAAGAGAACGCTCGTACCTCTATATGGGATTGCAAGCTACTAGTGAGGTGAGGAATACTACCTGTGGGCAGAATGAGATAATCGCTGAATAGTTACAATATTTATCGAAACAATTTCAAAATTGTTTTATCCTTCATAGTCATAATCCAAGGTTTGCATGATATCAGCAAGCAAACCAAAGTAATTCCACACTTTCTCCAAAACTAACAAAAAAACACAATTGACAAAGCATCATTCCAAAAACAAAACATAACATGTAAGATAGATTGCATTTATATACAATTTGTATTTATAGCCCGTATTTACAATCTATAAAAACAATTGATCATCAACACTATATCATCACAAAAGACATAAACTCAATTTCATTTTCCTAAGCAAAGAATTCTTGTTGCCAAATCCAAAATAGTTTTTTTTAAATGATTTAACTTTTTTTTAGTGTAGTTATTTTGTATAGTCAATTTAAAGTTGTAAATTCGCTGAATAAAATTTCCAAACATAAATATTTTTTAAATTATGAAAAAAACTTTATTATTCGGGTTAACAGTAATTGCAGCAATAGTCATGGTTAGCTGCAAGTCAAAAGAAAGTGCTTACAAGAAGGCCTATGAAAAGGCTAAAGCAGCAGAAACGTCCTACACAACAACAGCACAGAATGCTCAAGGCATTTACAACAATCCTCAAACTGTTGTTACTCCAACTACTACAACGACTCCAACAACCGACTACGATAATACTTATTCATATAGTAATACAAACACAGCTAATAGCAGCTATAGCAACACCAATACATATAACAATTCAAACAACAACTATAACAATGATAATTATAGCACTGCAAATGTTAAAAGATATAGTGTTGTTGTCGGTTCTTTTAGTACATTATCCAGTGCTGAAGGAAGACGTGATGAAGTTATAAACAAAGGTTATGGGTCTGCAAAAATAATAACAGGCGGTTTGGGATATAGAGTTGTTGCCACTTCATTTGATGATCTCCAATCAGCCAAAAGCTCAAGAAATGCTTTGATTAGGAATTATCCTGATGCTTGGGTTTTTGACAAATATAAATAATATTAAATAAGATAATTAAGTTTAGGACATCCAAAACTGGGTGTCCTTTTTTAATGAAATTGAATAAGGACGAATTATACTATAGTAATTCTTTAAACACTTATTGTCAGCGATGTTTGATGGAAACTTATGATATGATTCGCAATAAGTATAGTTTAAAATGACCAAAGGATAAGCAGAGCTTATCCTTTGGCAAAAATTCAAAATAAATAATCTTGAATACTTAATCATTTTCCGGACGCAGTTTTCGCACGGTTTCACCGGTACGCCACATTTCGCTGTTACGAAGTGCTGCAAGTTCTTTCTCAAGTCCAACACGATAATCAGGCTTCGAATTAGCATCAATAGAAATTTGCGCTTCATTGCCGGATTTAACGCTATTATACAATTTTTCAACAACAGGTTTGATTGCATCATGGAATGGTCCCATCCAGTCAAGGGCTCCTCGCTGTGCGGTTGTAGAACAATTAGCATACATCCAGTCCATGCCATTTTTTGCAAAGAGGGGCATCAAAGACTGGGTTAGTTCCTCAACTGTTTCATTGAAGGCTTCTGAAGGAGTATGACCATTTTCACGAAGCACTTCATACTGAGCAAGCAAAAGTCCCTGAATTGCTCCCATAAGAGAGCCACGTTCTCCTGTAAGATCTGAAGTTGCCTCACGTTGAAATGTTGTTTCAAAAAGATATCCCGAACCAATTCCAATACCAAAAGCAAGAACCTTTTCTGTGGCTTTACCACTTGCATCCTGATAAACTGCGTATGAAGAATTCAGTCCACGTCCCTCTAGAAACATAGTTCTCAAAGATGTTCCAGATCCTTTGGGCGCAACCATAATCACATCGATGTCCTTAGGAGGGATAACGCCAGTTCGATCGTTCCATGTGATAGCAAATCCATGAGAGAAATACAGAGTCTTTCCAGGAGTAAGATAGGGTTTAATCGTTGGCCAAAGCTGCATTTGAGCAGCATCGGAAAGCAGCATACAGACGATAGTCCCTTTTTGTGCGGCTTCTTCCAAAGAGAACAATGTCTCACCAGGTATCCATCCATCAGCAACTGCTTTATCATAAGTTTTACCTGGACGTTGTCCAACAATTACATTAAAACCATTGTCTCGCAAATTGCAGGCCTGACCAGGACCTTGAACTCCATAACCAAGAACAGCGATAGTCTCATTTTTCAAGACTTCGCGTGCTTTTTCCAATGGAAACTCCTCACGTGTCATTACCTCTTCGATAATACCACCAAAATTCATTTTTGCCATTTTTGTTCAAATTTTAATATGTTAATACAAAAAAATACATTATAAATTACTTTTATAGAAAAAACAATTTACATCTGACTAATGTTTCTGTTTTATTCTGTCTGTCCTCTTCTTTTTGTTCACAATTCATTCTATCAGCCCGAACTTCAACTTCAAAAGTATTGTTATCAATACACCTTTTATACAATGAAAGATTATCTGAGAAATAACTTTCTGCCATATATGCTATTTCAATTCTGTGAAGATTACGACCATCCTCATAATCACTCAATGAAAACAAATTCATTATATGTTCAATATATTTAATGCTGTTCACATGACCATTTAAATCAATATCAGTATATTCTGTCTTGATATTCTTAACCCAGTCTTCATTGTTAAGAGGCCTCACCCTACCCTGTTTGGAAATCGGGCATAACTCTTCAGGATTCAGATAAATGGAAAAATTGCTTCCATACATTTCTTCCAAATTCTGGGGTTGACGCGAATTATAATCAATAAGTGCCCAAATACTACGTGCATATCCATAGACTTTGCCAGATGGACTTTTTATGGAAAAATTTCTGTCTGTAAATAATTTATATATATTATCTATCCAAGTCGTAACATTCACCTGATCCCAAACTAGTGGCATCTCATTCATCTCTACACACAATCTGGACAACACCCAAGTATAATTATCTGCATTCACATCATACATACCAAATCCACGGGCCTTGGCATGTTGTTCAGCAGCATTAAGTAATGCTTTACCTAATGACATCCAACTCCATCTTTTGACAAAATCCGTATTAAAAGGATCGACTGTCAATTTCAAAGTGTGTTGTTTACTGCAAACCATTTCTTTCCAGCTCTCGTTTTGCAAGATAAGTGTCCAAGCGCTCCACTCTGCTCTTAGTGATACAGATTCGTCCAGAACGTACAAATTGTAGAACAGCCCCCAACTCGTTCAGACTTTCGTAAAGGGAAAGTATATCACTCGTAATTCCTGTTTTCTCAATAGTGGAGTAAGTGGGATTGACTTCAATGATTTTTGCATCATGAAGTCTGACAACACGACTGACTTCTCTATTGTCAAGTAAAACAGGAGTGGAGATTTTGATTAATGAAGTCTCCAAAATAAATATCTCTTCATCTGTATAGTAATTTGCCTGAAGCACTTCTATTTTCTTCTCCATTTGTTTTGTGAGCATCTTAGCCATTTCATCACTACAATAACAAGTGATATTGAACTTGTGTACACCAGGCGTAGAGGATGCACATACATTCAAACTCTCAATATTTACTTGACGGCGTGTGAAAACAGCGGTTATCTGGCTCAACAAACCAGGTGTGTTCTCAGAATAAATAAGAAATGTGTAAAGCGTATCATCCGAATGTTCGTTATTTACGGTCTTGCATTTACCGCATGCGTTACAATCATTATTGTTTTCTGACATAACTATTATTATATTAAAGATTTCCTCTTCAAAATAACATAAGGACGAAGAAGAAGAAATAAGAATAAGTTTAAGTTTAATTATTTATTTCAAGAAGCATCTCATCCACGTTTGCGCCTGGAGGTGTCATTGGTAAAACATTATCCTCTTCAAGTACAGCACATTGTAAAAGAAACGGACCATCTGAAGCAAGCATTTCCTCAATAGCTTTATCTAATTCGTTTCGGTCAACTACTAATTTAGAAGGAATATGATAGGCTTCTGCAATTTTTACAAAATCAGGATTGTACATTGGAGTAAATGAATAGCGGTGATTGAAAAACATAGCCTGCCATTGACGAACATTTCCCAGATATTTGTTATCAAGAAGAATAATTTTTACGGGTGATTTTTGCTCCATGATTGTGCCTAATTCTTGAATTGTCATCTGAAGACCGCCATCCCCGCAAAACAGACAAACCATTCGTTCGGGTGCACCAAAAGTAGCACCTAATGCAGCAGGAAGTCCAAATCCCATAGTTCCGCAACCACCGGAAGTAATAACACTTCTGGGTTTTGTGAATTTGAAATATCTACATCCGAACATTTGATTCTGACCAACATCTGTAACCAAAACAGCTTCATTTCTGCTTGCTTCGCTTACTTTTCTTACTACCTCAGCCATAAGCAGAGGACCATCTTTTGGATGAATGGCTTTATTAATGACTTTATTGAATTCTTTTTCAGCATATGGTTTAAAACCGTCAAGCCAATTTTGATGTGTGGTCTTCTCAACTTTCGCGGTCACTGCGGCTATAGTCTCTTTACAGTCACCTAAAACAGCTAGATTAACTTTCACATTTTTGTCAATTTCAGATGGATCAATATCAAAATGAATAATCTTAGCCTGTTTTGCGTATGTTTTCAAATTACCAGTTACACGGTCATCAAATCGCATACCTATTGCAATAAGTAAATCACATTGATTTGTCATTACATTCGGTCCAAGATTACCATGCATACCGAGCAACCCCACATTAAGTGGATGTTCAGAAGGAACCGACGAGAGTCCTAACAAGGTACATGCTGTCGGTAATTGAGCCTTTTCAATCAAAGCCAAAAGTTCTTGCTGAGCATTTCCGAGCTCAACACCCTGTCCAGCCAGCACCAATGGCTTAACAGAATTGTTAATCATGTCAGCAGCACGATTAATAGACACTTCATCTATTTTCAGTTTCGGTTGATACGAGCGTATAAAATCGACCTTAACAGATTTGTATTCCGTACATTCTGTTTGAGCATTTTTTGTGAAATCAAGAACTACAGGACCAGGTCGTCCACTGCCTGCAATAAAAAAAGCTCGTGATACTGCCCATGCAACATCTTCTGCACGTCGAATCTGGTAACTCCATTTCGATATAGGAGAAGTAACCCCCACTACATCCACCTCTTGGAATGCATCTGTCCCAAGTAATGAAGTACCTACCTGTCCGCAAATAACGACTATTGGCGTAGAGTCAATCATCGCATCCGCTATACCCGTAACTGTATTTGTTGCTCCAGGTCCACTTGTAACAATAGCACAACCGACTTTACCACTCACCCGTGCATATCCCTGTGCTGCATGAACTGCACCTTGTTCATGGCGAACCAAGATATGATTTAAAGAGTCTTTATGGTCGAAAAGAGCATCATATACTGGCATTATAGCTCCTCCTGGATATCCAAATAAAGTTTTCACCCCTTCATCCTCCAGAGCACGCATCAGTGCTTCTGCTCCTGATATTCTTATTCCTTCCATCATTAAATGCAAGAGTATATAAATATAGAAATTATTTTGTCAGTTACAATTATATTAATATGATGTAGTTATTTCACGTTTGGATTTCATTCAATAACCCTTACACCGCCTTTATCAGCAGAACTTACACTTTGTGCATAAGCCTTAAGGGACTTACTGACAACACGTTTTCTTTTTAATGGTTGTTGAACTCTGTTATTTAATTCTTCATCAGATAGTTTTACATTAATTGTCCTGTTGGGGATATCAATTTCTATTATATCACCATCGATGATTTTACCTATATTTCCACCGGATGCAGCCTCTGGTGAAATATGTCCGATAGAAAGGCCGGATGTTCCTCCCGAAAAACGTCCATCTGTAATTAATGCGCACTCTTTTCCTAAATGCATAGACTTAATATATGATGTGGGATAAAGCATTTCTTGCATTCCAGGACCACCTTTTGGTCCCTCATGGGTTATCACTACAACATCACCTTTCTTCACATTGCTTGATAATATTCCTTCGCATGCGTCTTCCTGGGAGTCAAAAACTTTGGCGGGTCCTGAAAATTTCCATATACTTTCATCAACGCCAGCTGTCTTAACAACACATCCGTCTTTTGCAATGTTTCCGAACAGTATCGCTAATCCACCATCTTTTGTGTAAGCATGTTCAATATCGCGAATACAGCCGTTCGTCCGATCCTTGTCAAGTGAATCCCATTTACAAGATTGGACTCCTAATTTATTGCAGAATTTTCCGGCAGGAGCACTTTCGTATATACACAATGCTTCTGGATCAACAACATCTTTTAAAATATTGTATTTATCTAAGTCTTCTTTTAGGGTAGCTCCATTTACCCGTTTTACATCTGTGTTTAGTAATCCTTCTTTTGCTAATTCGCCAAGTATACCCAGAATACCTCCAGCACGTCCACACTCCTGCACACTATATTTTTGAGTGTTGGGAGCCAACTTACAAAGGCAGGGAACGTTCCGGCTCAAACGGTCGATGTCAGACATGGTAAAATCCGCACCTGCTTCTTGTGCTACAGCTAAAAGGTGTAAGATTGTGTTGGTTGAACCACCCATAGCAATATCGAGTGACATTGCATTAAGAAAAGCATCGCGGGTAGCTATGTTTCTAGGCAATACACTATCATCACCATTTTCATAATATGCTTTTGCATTTATTACAATTTGTCTGGCTGCTCGTTTAAACAATTCAACTCTATTAACATGTGTGGCAAGAATAGTACCATTACCAGGTAATGAAAGACCAATAGCCTCTGTAAGAGAATTCATGGAATTAGCTGTAAACATACCAGAACAGCAACCGCAACCAGGGCAGGCACGATTCTCAATTTCTGCTAATTCCTCATCACTAACAGAAGGATCAGCTCCCTTTACCATAGCAGCTATTAAATCCAGGTTCTCACCTTTCCATTTACCTGCCTCCATTGGACCACCGGAAACAAAGACAGCTGGAATATTTAAACGCATTGCAGCCATCATCATGCCAGGAGTGATTTTGTCACAGTTGGATATACAAATCATCGCATCAGCCTTATGTGCATTACACATATATTCAACGGAATCAGCAATGATATCACGACTCGGCAATGAATACAACATTCCATCATGTCCCATTGCAATTCCGTCATCAATAGCGATTGTGTTGAATTCAGCAGCATAGCACCCCATCATCTCAATTTCAGCTTTAACAATCTGGCCTGCTTCATGAAGATGAGTATGACCTGGCACAAACTGGGTAAAAGAATTAACAATAGCTATAATGGGTTGGCCGAACTGTTCACGTTTCATACCATTTGCGACCCACAAAGCTCTTGCTCCTGCCATCCTACGTCCCTCTGTACACACAGAACTTCTTAATTGATGTTTCATAATTGTTAAATAAATAAGAAAGCCTCCCTTACAATTCGTAAGAAAGGCTTTTTAATTCCACATATAATAATTTATATGCACACATACACATCCTTACGACAAAAAATTATTCTTTGACGTCCACTCGCCCAATGACGACTACGGAAAAGATGAGTGACAGTTGCATAATTCTTCTGAAATTCTTTTTGTTAATGCAAAGTTAGTATTTTTTTATGATATAGCAAACATTTTCAATTACTTTTTTCAAATAACTGTTAGTTTTACACAAAAAAAAGACATTTCATGTCATTTTGAAAGCTTTTGTGCTGTTTTTGATACAGACAGATTTCCAAATCAATTATTTATATGTTTAAGAGCCATGATAGCTTTCTCATGCCCCTGTTTGGCTGCCATGATGAAATACAGCTGGGATTTTTCCAAATTTTTATTCACGCCGTCACCATTAAAGTAACAGGCACCTAAATTATATTGAGCATTGGGATTACCTTGTGAAGCAGCTTTCTCATACCAATATACAGCCTTTGAATAATTTTGTTGAACCCCATTTCCCTCATCATATAATACACCTAAATAATATTGTGCATCCGAATGTTCTTGATTAGCTGCTTTTTCAAACCAATCTGCTGCATATAGATAATTCTGTTCAACTCCATTTCCCAAAAAATAACATACACCAAGATAAAATTGAGCATTTGCATTATTCTCTTTCGCAGCATTATTAAACCAAAAAAAAGCATAAGTGAAATCTTGTTCTACTCCGATGCCATTATAGTAACATAGACCTAAACTGTTCATAGCATTTATATGACCACGGTTCGCAGCATTTCCATACCAAAAAACGGCTTTGTCAAAATTTTGTTCCACGCCTTTCCCTTCTTCATAGCAACACCCTAAGTTGTATTGCGAATCAAGCTGTCCTTTTTTAGCGGCTTTTTCAAACCACATAAATGCCTTTTGAAAATTAGATTTAACGCCCTCACCATATAAGAAACATGTTCCCAAATTATATTGTGCTAATTCATTATCATTTTTGGCAGCTTTCTCAAACCAATAAACAGCTTTTGAGGAATTCCTTGCAGTTCCGAATCCTTTTAAATAAAAAACGCCTAAATTACATTGAGACTGAGAATCTCCTTGATGAGCTGCTTTTGAATACCAATAGAATGCTTTCGTATAATCTTTATCTACAACTTTTCCAAGATGATAACATTGTGCCAACGAGTTTTGTGCTTGTAAATATCCCTGTTCGGCGGCTTGCTCTATCCAGTATAGTGCTTCTTCATATTTGCCTTCATCATACAATGACATCCCCATACTATATTGTTCATGCGCATCTAGAGGATGTTGTGCCAATGCATTCAACAAGTTAAAAAACAAAAAAAAGAAAAATGCATTTCTTGTCATTATCAATGTAGTATGAATATAATAATGTAACAATACTAATTAGGATAGAATAAAATAAAAAATATCTGTAGAATTTGGAATAGCAAATAAAAATTAGGGTATATTCATTGAATACACCCTAACCTTTTTTGGAATTCTTACTTAAAAAATCTGTTAAACAGACCTTGGAATCCTGCACCATGACGAGCTTCATCTTTTGCCATTTCATGAACAGTGTCATGAATTGCATCAAGTCCAAGTGATTTTGCTTTTTTTGCGATTTCCATCTTTCCTGCGCATGCACCCTCTTCTGCTAACATTCGCTTCTCGCAATTTGTTTTGGTATCCCATACCATTTCGCCTAATAGTTCCGCAAATTTTGCTGCATGTTCAGCCTCTTCAAATGCATAACGTTTAAACGCCTCTGCGATTTCAGGATATCCCTCACGGTCTGCCTGACGGCTCATTGCCAAATACATTCCCACTTCGGAACATTCACCATTAAAATGGTCCTTCAATCCTTGAAGAATGAATCTTCCATCCTCGTTGTCAGGAATATCATTTGCCACACCAAGAACATGCTCAGTGACAAAATTCAACCCAGCATTTTCTTTGATTTCTTTAAATTTTGAACCCGGGACTTTACACTGCGGACATTTTTCGGGCGGTGTATCCCCTTCATGTACATAACCACACACAGGGCACACCCATTTTTTTGTAGCCATAATCTTTAATTTTAAAATTAATAATAAACATATTTGTTATTTCCGTACAAAAGTAATGTTTTTTTTAGATAAACTCAAAAAATAAATGTTATTTTTTCACAAAATATTATTTTTTTTACACATTAGTAAAAATTGAAAAAAGAGGTTCACGCATATACGTAAACCTCTTCAATAAAAAATTAGATATACATTAAATGTTAATCCATTTCACATAACAGAAATCCTGACGGTGAGGCAGGTCCGTATTCTTAGGATACATACGGTATGCCAATTTGAATGAACCTGCGTTAGGAAGCAAAAGAGCGCCTTCAAATGTAAACAAATTGCCCTCTCGTTTTACAACATGAAGTTGTTGTATGTCTGCAATATGGCTTTTCCCATCTTCATCTGTCTGAATAACAACAAGCTCTATGCCGACTGCATCATCGAGTCCTTGCTCGTCAATCACAAATGACATTTTGTATTTTTTTCCACTCTCAAAAAGGCCAACATTAACATCATCATTTCTGGTATAAGACACCACATTGATTGTATCCCATCTTTCTGCCACTTGTTCTTTCCACAAAGCTATCTGTTTAGCCTTTGCAAAATTATCCTTAAACAACAATTTAGCTCGGTTAGCCAATGGAATATAAAATTTGTCATAATAATCATCAAGTTGACGTTTCATTGTATAATGAGGAGCAACTTGAGCGATAGAATTCTTAATTGTACGAATCCACCCCTCGCTATAGCCTTTATTATTGCGAGCATAATAAAGGGGAAGTATCTCATTTTCCAGAAGAGAATAAATGGTAGCGGCATCCAGCTGATCCTGTTGATCCTGGTTCTGGTAAGTTCTCTTCTCTGTAAGAGCCCAACCAGCACCTTCACGATATCCTTCTAACCACCAGCCATCAAGAACGGATAAATTTACAACACCATTCATCAAGGCCTTCTCTCCAGAAGTACCAGATGCCTCAAGCGGTCTGGTAGGAGTATTCATCCAGATATCCACACCTGTAACGAGTCGTCTTGCCAATTTCATGTCATAGTTCTCCAAGAATATAATCTTCCCAAGAAATTCAGGGCGACGGCTTATTTCATATATTTTCTTGATTAAACCCTGACCAGCACCGTCATGAGGATGTGCTTTACCCGCAAACAGGAACTGTACAGGGTAATTGGGATTGTTGACAATTTTTGCTAGACGGTCGAGATCAGAGAATAGCAAATGTGCACGTTTATAAGTGGCAAAACGGCGTGCGAATCCAATTAACAGTGCATTAGGATTAATTTTCTCTAACAAAGATACAATTCTTGACGGATCACCTTGATTTTTCAGCCAATCTTCCCTGAATGCACTTTTTATATAGTCAATCAGTTTGAGTTTAAGATTCTGACGAACATTCCATATTTCAGAATCTGGTACTGCATAGATTGATTCCCACAATTTTGCATTCGACTGATCTTTGTAATATGATGCATCAAAATGTTTACCATATAATTTTTTCCATTCAGAAGCGGACCATGTAGGGAAATGGACACCATTAGTAACATAACCAACATTAGTAAGCTCTTCTGGGAAATAGCCCTTCCAGATACCATTAAACATATCCTTTGAAACTTTTCCGTGAAGCCAACTAACACCATTTACCCATGAAGAGGTGTTGCAGGCAAAAGTAGACATACAGAAACGTTCGCTATTGTCTTCTGGATTGACGCGTCCCATTCCAATAAAGTCATTCCAGGAAATTCCAAGCTTCTGAGGATAAGCCCCCATGTACTTACCGAAAAGCCCTTCATCAAAATAGTCATGGCCTGCAGGCACAGGTGTATGCACAGTGTAAAGCGATGTAGTGCGAACGGCTTCAAGTGCTTCATCAAAAGTCAAACCATCTGCAACAAAATCAGCTAATCGTTGAACATTACACAAAGCAGCATGCCCCTCATTACAATGGTAGATATCCTTTTTTATACCTAATTTTTTTAATGTAAGTATACCACCAATGCCTAGAAGAATTTCTTGCTTGAGACGATTTTCCCAATCTCCTCCATAAAGACTGTGTGTAATAGAGCGGTCGTATTCGCTATTCATTTCATTATCTGTATCAAGAAGATAAAGCTTTATACGGCCAACATTCACACGCCACACATAAGCATGTACTGTGTAATTGTTGAAAGGAACATCAACAACTACAGGCTCACCATTATCGTCAATTTCTCTTTCAATTGGAAGTTCACCGAAGTTCTGAGCCTCGTAATTTGCTATTTGGTCACCCTGCATGGAGAGTGTTTGGGTGAAATAACCAAATCTGTAAAGGAATCCAACTGCACATAAATCCACATTAGAATCGGAAGCTTCTTTCAAATAATCACCAGCAAGTATGCCGAGACCACCCGAATAGATTTTCAGCACATGACTGAGACCATATTCCATACAAAGATATGCAACCGACGGACGCTTGGTGTCGGGCTTTACATCCATGTAACTGCGAAAATCGGCATATATGCTCTTAACTTTTTTCACGATAGCCTCATCTTCTGCAATTTCTTCCAGTTTCGCATAATTCATGCGGGCGAGGAATAAAACCGGATTCTGACCCACTTTCTTCCATAGGTCTTTATCTATATCCTGAAACAAATGAGAAACTTCAGAATTCCATGACCACCACATGTTGTGGGCAATTTCATCAAGAGGTTTAAGTGCCTCTGGAATCGAAGACCTTACGCTAATCTCTTTCCATATTGGATCATTAGCATTGTTAGCTTTGATTTTCATATAATTTGTTTAATTAGTGAATTGAAGAAAATCTAAAATAATTATTTAATATTTACTTTGTTTCTTATTTTGGCATTGCGTAATGCTATGTCGTATGCCAGGAAATAATATTTGATAAAATGTTTCCAAAGGGCTTTTTCAGCAATCTTGGACGCTTTTTTTCTTGTCTGTTCTATAGAGGTGTTGTCCATCCGCATAAAACGAATGACAGTTTCTTTGATATCCTCAGATACCTCTTCTGCATTATTGTCAGAACGATGAATTGTCTTAACACCATCTTCCAATTCGCTCTGGCCTCCTTTTAATTTGTTAGCCCACAAACCGAAACCAGCAAGGTCAGTTGTGATACAAGGAACATGAAAAGCAACACTTTCTGTCGGTGTGTAGCCCCATGGTTCATAATAAGACGGGTAGATGCACAAATCCATACCTATCAACAAGTCGTAATAATGCATATTGAATATGCCATCCTTTCCATCCAAGTAACATGGAACAAAAATTAGTTTAACCTTATCTTCCTGACGATTAAACATATCAAGCCAATTCATCTGGTTCAGAATGTTGTCGTGGTCTTGGTTATTCAACACATGAGTGATTCTGGGGTCACCTACAGGTGCTTCATATATCCTCCGGCTTTTAATTCTGGAAACCAGATCTGTGCGAGCCTCTTTCATCCAGGCTGGCACAAGAACCAAAGCGAGAATTGTTCGGTCCACTCTGCTATCATTTCTCAGGCGGTTCATGGAGTCCACGAATATGTCAATACCCTTGTTTTTATATTCATATCTTCCACCCACACTGACAACAAGTGTGTCATCGTTTAATTTTTCACCAAGAAGCGTGTTTGCCACGTCAAAGATCTTTTTTCTTGCTTTTTTTCTTGCCTTGTCAAAATCGCCGCCTAACTTTGGGACAAAATCATCTTCAAATCCATTCATCAGCACCTGTGCCGGTTTTTTATCCAGCAACTGTTCACATTCCCTGGCTGTGATATCACTAACAGTAGTAAAACAATCTACGTAATGAGCTGCCGCTTTTTCAACAGAATGCTTCGATTGCATATTAAGCTCCACAGCCATCTGGTCGCCATTATATGCTGTAAGGTAATCATACAAAGGTTTATCATTGCCTGCAATTGAACGACCTATACTTGTGGCATGAGTTGTGAAGATTGTTGCAATCTCAGGAACTGCATATTGCACATATAAAGCCCCCAATGCTGTCATCCATTCGTGAGCTTGATAAACAACCTTGTCTTTATTATTCAGTCCATAAAATCTGTAAAAACTCTCCACTACCTTTCCCGCAGCGTATGAAAACATGGACGCTTCATCGTAATCGCCATACGCATGTAGAGAATCTATATGATAATTATTCCAAGCCCATGTATAAATATCATTCTTTTTTTCAAAAAAAGGTTGAAAATCAACTAATACAGCAATTGGCTTTCCTGGAATCTGCCATCTTCCAATTCGAATTTTCAAACCACTGTCATTTAGGGCAGATTTTTTCCATAAAGCGAACAGAGATTTAGATTCTTTGAACAAGGGGTTGTTTTCATTGGTCCAGAAATCGGGACCTATGAAAATCAGATTATCGCCGATTGTTTCTGTTAAAGTTTTCGCTCTGGTAGATAAAACTGTATAAATTCCACCGACTTTATTACAGACCTCCCATGAGGATTCGAAAATATAATCGGGAGACAATAGTTTTTTTGACATGAAAATAATAAATAAAAAGAATAAAATGCTCTTCCACCTTAAATATTTTGCAAATTTACAAAAAAATCACGAATATACAAAAAAATAGTCGCTCTAAGTGATTTTCAACATGTAAAACAACCGTTATTGTATATAAAAAACAGAAAAACCGAATCAGAAAATCTGTTCGGTTTTTCATTTAGATTTTATATTAACGAGTTTAATGTATCTTTCAATGAAATGAGTTTTGTTGTTGCGTCAGATTGCTTTTTACGTTCTAATTCCACGACTTTTTCTGGTGCATTAGCTACAAATCTCTCATTCGACAGTTTTTTATTAACCCCGGCAAGGAAGTTTTCAAGATGTGAGATTTCAGCTTGTATCTTTTTAATCTCAGCTTCTTTGTCTATCAAGTCTTCCAGAAGAACCGAAAATTCAGTTGTTCCAACTAAGAATGACGATGAGTTCGGACTTTTAAATGCAACATTGATAATATTTGACAGATTTGCCATTTTCTTAACAATATCATTTAAAGAAGCAAAAGGATTATCACCCGTTATTTCTAACGACAATTGCTCTTTCTTGGCAATATTTTTTTTGCTTCGAACGTTTCTGACACCAGCTACAACCAGTTTCATTTGTTCCATCTCTTCAATCAGCTTCATATCATCACTTGAAGGTAGTTCAAGCTTAAGAGTGGTTAACATGATGCTTTCATCTTCTTTTCTTTCATATATATGATGCCACAGTTCTTCCGTGATAAAAGGCATAAATGGATGTATTATGCGCATAAGTATATCGAAAAACTGTAGTGTAGCTTCGTAGGACACTTTGTCAATTGGCTTTTGATAAGCTGGTTTTATCATTTCCAAATACCATCCGGAGAATTCATCCGTAAAGAGTTTGAACACAGTCATCAGCGCCTCACTAAGGCGATATTTCTTATATAATCCTTCAATTTCATCATACGTTTTATTCAGCACCGCATCAAACCACTTGATTGCTATCCGGGATGTTTCAGGCTGTTCAGTATCAGAGACCTCCCAGCCTTTAACCAATCGGTATGCATTCCAAATCTTATTACAGAATGCCTGACCGTTCTTGCATAATTTGGTATCAAATAAAATGTCATTACCTGCGGGAGCAGAGAGCAGCATCCCCATACGTACTCCATCAGCTCCATATTCATTGATTAACAAAAGAGGGTCGGGTGAATTGCCAAGTTGCTTTGACATTTTTCTGCCTATTTCATCCCGTACAATTCCAGTGAAATACACATTCCGGAAAGGAACATCTTTCAAATATTCTTCTCCAGCCATGATCATTCTGGCAACCCAGAAGAAAATAATATCGGGGCCAGTTACGAGATCAGAAGTTGGATAATAGTAATTAATCTCATCATTGTCCGGGTTGATAATTCCATCGAACAATGAAATTGGCCATAGCCAGGAAGAGAACCAAGTGTCTAAAGCATCTTCATCACGTGATAATTCTTCAGCTGTGATATTCTCGTATCCTGGAATCTTTTTTGCTTCTTCAACAGCTTCTTCCAATGTCAGTGCCACAACATATTTTTCTTCTTCATCATCTTGTGTGGGAAGGAAATAGGCAGGAATTCTATGCCCCCACCAAAGTTGTCGTGATATACACCAATCTTGGATGTTTTCAAGCCAATTTTTATAGGTCGACACATATTTGGTTGGATAGAACTTAATTTCACCGTTGAGCACAGGTGGCAGAGCAATATCCGCGAAATGTCTCATGGACAAAAACCATTGTTTGCACAATCTTGGTTCCACAGCTGTGTCCTGATTTCGTTCTGAATACCCTACTTTATTATCATAATCTTCCGTTTTTTCCATTAATCCAGCAGCTATCAAATCTTTGGATATTTGTTCACGGACTTCCATCCTGTCCATACCTACATACAGACCGGCTTCTTGAGAGAGTGTGCCGTCTGGATTAAATATGTCAATAATGTCCAGGTTATGCGTTTTTCCTAATGCATAGTCGTTAGCATCATGCGCAGGGGTAACTTTCAAGCATCCAGTTCCAAATTGAATATCCACATATCTGTCTTCAATAACAGGAATTTCACGGTTGACAAGTGGAACTATCACCTTGTGCCCTCTCAGCCATTGATTCTTAGGATCCTTAGGATTAATACACATGGCTGTGTCTCCCATGATAGTCTCAGGTCGAGTAGTAGCTACTACTGCATAATAGTGTCCGTTTGCATCTTGGTGAATAACCTCATCCTCATCTCCTGTGGGTACAACAGGGTTGGCATCGACGTCGGCAACATAATAACGTAAATAGTAAAGTTTACTTTTTTCTTCATGGTAAATCACCTCTTCTGTTGAAAGTACAGTCTGAGCCTTAGGATCCCAATTAACCATTCTCAAACCACGATAAATCAGACCTTTCTTGTAAAGGTCCACAAACACCTTCTCAACGCTTTTACTACGTTTCTCATCCATAGTGAAAGCGGTTCTGTCCCAGTCGCATGAAGCTCCAAGCTTACGCAGCTGTTTCAAGATAATACCACCGTGTTCTTCTGTCCAAGCCCAAGCATGTTCAAGAAATTGTTCACGGGTGAGATCGCGTTTTTTTATTCCTTGCTCTGCAAGCCTTCCAACGACCTTTGCCTCTGTGGCAATGGACGCATGATCAGTCCCCGGCACCCAACATGCGTTCTTACCATCCATTCTGGCCTTTCTAATCAATATGTCTTGAATCGTGTTATTGAGCATGTGTCCCATGTGAAGGACGCCAGTCACGTTTGGTGGTGGAATAACGATTGTGTAAGGTTCCCTACCATCAGGCTTAGATGCAAACAGTTTGTTTTTTTCCCAGAACTCATACCATTTGCTTTCAACATCTTGATGGTTGTATAATTTATCAAGTTCCATTATTATTTAATTGTTTAATTTTTTGCAAAGTTACAACTTTTATTTATAATACACAATTCACCATTCAAAATTAACAACTTTAATAAATAAAGTTTACTAAAAGCAGACCTTCGAGGCTTTCAAAAGATGACCACATTAAAAACAAAGCCATCCGTTCCAATCGAAGATGACTAACGAGGATGAGAAAGAAAATATCAGCGACGTAGTGATGGTAATCAACATAATCGCAGGTGTGGCATGACACTTCAAAATTATAAACAAGCATCCTAAAGGGTATATCACAATTTAAAGGCACACCCTAATTGTTGTTTTAATTCGTAGAAAATACGCTTTTAAACAAACTACTCGCAGAGTCATTCATGATGATATGGTTCTCCACGTAAAATGGTCATAGCACGATAAAGCTGTTCCAGAAAAATCAACCGTACCATCTGATGGGAAAAAGTCATTCTAGAAAGCGATAACTGATGGTTTGCTCTAGCATATATTTTCTCAGAGAAACCGTACGGTCCCCCTATGATAAAAACCAGACGTTTTGAAAGCGAATTCATCTTACCGTTTATCCATTTAGAAAATGATACACTTGACAGTTCTTCTCCAGACTCATCAAGCAATGCAACAAAATCTGTCGGTTGAATCATTTTCAATATAGCTTCTCCCTCCTCTGTTTTTTGCTGATTGATACTTTTTTTATTAGTGTTCTTTAATTCGGGAATAACAAACAGATTAAATCCCAGATTATAATGTGACAAACGGTTAACATATTCATCGACTAATGAAGCAATATGTTTATTCTGAGTTTTACCAACAAATATAAGTGTCGTTTTCATATCCTTTTCATTTAGGTGTTGAAACTGCTTTTAATACCCCTTTATTAATAGACATAATTATTTTTTAAGGCAATGACTACATAATATAATAATGATTTTCATCCGACCATTATTTGCTTATCGTGTCACATCTTTTACCCCTTTCACATTTTTTATTTTTTTTATAATTGATTTTAATTTATTAGTATCATCTATCTGTACGGTCAGAGTCCCAGAGAACAGGCCATCTTCAGCTGATTTAATGTTAATGCTTCTTAAAAGCACATTTTTCTCTTTTGATAATATCGAGGTAATGTTATTTACAATTCCGATATCATCATTTCCCACAACCATTAGTGTAACCGGATAAAGACTATTACCTTTACCGGCCCATCGTGCCGGAATAATTCGGTATGACATCATTTCTTTTAGCCTTGATGCATTAGGACAGTCAGAACGATGGATTTTTATTCCTCTTCCAGATGTTACAAACCCGAAAATACTATCTCCATATATCGGATTACAACATTTGGCTAAAGAATAATCAACACCCTTAATATTCTTGTCGATTACAAGCATGTCCTTATATTTCAAATCGCCCTCTTCATCATCTAAGATCCATTGGTCGGCACTCTGTACAGATGTTAATTCTGCATTGTCACCAACACCGTACATGCGGTTATAGGCTTCGATATATCTGTCTATGAATGAATTGACATCAAGCACTTCCTCAGAGATTGCCTTATAGAAATCCATCACATGCTTGAATCCAAGTCTTTTAATAAGTTTCATCATTACAGACTCATCATAAACAACCTTTTTGTTTTTAAATTTACGTTCCAATGCCTCTTTTGCAAAAGTGACAGTTTTCATTTCCTGCTCATTCAATTGCTGTTTGATTTTTGCCTTTGCCTTGGCAGTTTTAGCAAACGACAGCCAGTCACGTTTTGGAGTCTGATTAGGTTTCGTAATGATTTCAACCTGATCCCCACTTTTCAATTTTGTACGAAGAGGAACATTTTTACCATTTACTTTCCCACCAGCACAATGACTACCGACATTCGTATGAATCATATAAGCAAAATCAAGAACAGATGCTCCTTGAGGCAATTTAAGCAAATCACCTTTGGGTGTGAAAACAAAGACGTCATCTTGATAAGCATCAACCTTAAACTGGTTTTCCTCAGATATTGTGTTTTCGTTTAATTCAAGTGACATGCGCACATCTTTCAGCCATTCTTCCATTTTTGCCCCACTATCTTTAACACCTTTATATCTCCAATGTGCAGCCACACCCCTTTCTGCTATTTCATCCATTCTTTCTGATCTTATTTGTATTTCCACCCACTTACCATCGGGTCCCATCACAGTTGTGTGAAGGCTTTCATATCCATTACTTTTGGGGACAGACAACCAATCTCTTAAACGTTTAGGATTAGGCACATACATATCAGTTACAATAGAATAGACTTTCCAACAATCTTGTTTCTCATTTTTCAATTCAGACTGAAGAATAATCCGAATAGCAAACAAATCATAAATATCCTCAAAACGGCATTTCTGTTTTTTCATCTTTTGCCATATCGAATGAATAGATTTGGTTCTGCCCTTGGTATGAAATTTTAATCCGGCCTCAGTCAGTTTCTTTTCAACTGGCTTCAGAAAGTTGTCAACGTATGCATCACGAGACTTCTTTGTTGCATTTAGTTTGTCTTTAATCATATAATATGCATCATGCTCCAAATATTTCAAAGAAAGATCCTCCAATTCGGATTTGATAAGGTAAAGCCCTAATTTATGAGCTAAGGGAGCATACAATCCAGACGCTTCCTTGGCAATTTTTTTTCGTTCTTCTTCCTGTCCCAAATCTTTGATTTTCCGCATCATGTTTATTCTGTCTGCTATTAAAATAAAAATCACCCTCATATCTTCTGCAAAAAGCATTAAAAGAACACGGAAATTCTCACTGTCAATTGCAGGAGAATTAGAATACAGTTCATTTACTTTTCCCAATCCTTTTAGCACGACAGAAACGTCCTCACCAAATAGTCTGGTTACATCTTCTGTATTAATAAAACCATTAAAGAACAGATACTTTATCAACACACAAATAACAGAAGTCCTATTAAGCCCAATTTCCTCAACATAAATGATTGCAGTTTGAACATCAAATAACACTGGTTGTAATCCAAATGGCGAGATAGAATCTGGTATGCTTTCAGCCCATTGTTCATACAAATATTGCACATTTGTAAAATCGTTTTCATAAAGAACCCCATCAGTTAACTTTTCCAACTTATCTAATGAATCTGATAATAATTTATTTGGAATTTTCATAAATAATGATATATTTTGACGTTTAAGCTTATAGAATAATGTAAAATATGTGCAAAGATAAAAAATAATCACATTATATTTTTATTATATAAAAAAATAAATGTAAATTTGTAAAAATATTTAAGAAAAACCATAAACAACCGATTTGTTATAACATAAAAGTGTGATATCATGCTAAACGAACAAGATTTACAGCAACTGAACAGCAAGGGAATCTCTTTAGAAAAATTAAATTCCCAATTAGACGCATTTGTGAAAGGTTTTCCTTTCTTAAAACTATATGCGGCAGCATCGGCAAATCATGGAATCTGCGTCTTAAATGAAAGTGACAAAAAAAAATATCTAGACGTTTGGGACAGCTATCTCCAATCTGGCCACAAAGTAGTCAAATTTGTGCCCGCCAGTGGTGCAGCAAGTCGTATGTTTAAAGACTTGTTTGAATTTTTAGATGGAGAGAGTGACAAGCCTGACAACGTTTTTATAAAGAGTTTCTTCACGAACATTACGAAATTCGCATTTTACGATGATTTAAACGAATCATGTTTAAAGAATGGGAAAAAAGACATAACTAGCCTTATAAACAGTGGAAACTATAAGGTAGTCATAGACAACCTACTGAATTCCATAGGTCTCAATTATGGTAAACTACCTAAAGGACTATTAAAATTTCACAAATACGATGATGGTAACCGTACACCGTTAGAAGAGCATCTTGTTGAAGGGGCATATTATGCAAAAGGAGACGACGGAATTGTGAACATACATTTTACAGTTTCACCAGAGCATCGTCAATTATTTGAGAATTTAGTGTCTGAAGTATCAGAAAAATATGAAAAGAAATTCCATGTGACATACAACATCTCTTTTTCTGAACAGAAGAAAAGTACAGATACTGTAGCTGCCACTATGGACAATAAGCCATTCAGAACTTCTGACGGCAAAATTCTATTTCGTCCAGGTGGGCATGGTGCATTGATAGAAAACCTAAATGATATTGACGGAGATATTGTATTCATCAAAAATATAGACAATGTCGTGCCAGACCGTCTGAAGACCGACACAGTCACTTATAAAAAACTGATAGCTGGAGTTTTGGTAGATATTCAAATTAAAATATTCCAGTATTTGGAATTATTGAACAGTGGAGAATACACTCATGCTCAATTAGAAGGTATTATCAGGTTCATGCGTGATGAATTGGGAATCCGCAATCCAGACCTTAAGAATTTAGAGGATGCAGACCTTGTGATATATATGAAAAAGAAGCTTAATCGTCCTATTCGTGTTTGTGGTATGGTTAAGAATGTTGGTGAGCCTGGTGGTGGTCCCTTCCTTGCCTATAATGATGACGGTACTATATCTTTACAGATACTTGAGAGTTCACAAATTGACAAGAGTAATACCGAATATATGAAAATGTTCAAAAATGGCACACATTTTAATCCTGTTGATTTAGTATGTTCAATCAAGGATTACGTGGGCAACAAGTTCGACTTACCTCAATATGTGGATCCAAAGACAGGCTTCATTTCATATAAATCAAAAGACGGGAAAGAACTTAAAGCTTTAGAACTTCCAGGTTTGTGGAATGGAGCGATGAGCAATTGGAATACAATATTTGTGGAAGTTCCTCTCACAACCTTTAATCCAGTTAAGACTGTCAACGATCTTTTAAGAGAACAACATCAATAACTTTCAAAAACAATAACCCCAAAACGCTATGATGTTAAAAAACATATCATAGCGTTTTTTAGCGCATATTGAAGGACATCAACAATTATAAAGACAAACCATTACTTAAACCACACTTATTCCCATAAAACAATTAACTTCATTGCAAATAGTTTCGTTTTGTGATTTTAGGGTTATAATAATACCACCAAAATGTATTACCAAACGTTTTAGTTGTTGAATTGCTAATTTTTGTTTTTCTTGTTATGTTAGAACTTGCTGTTGAATCCTTAACAGACTCTTTTAAATCAAGAAACTGGGAATAGAGCTTAATCATTGCTGTGTCTCCAATTTCCGGGTATATCATTACGAGGGCTTCTCGATAGGCACTAGGTAAGTTCTCAACTGATACCACACTGTCTTTTGACACTTCAGCAGCGTATGATTTATCAAGCATTTCCTTAAATGCATCAATGTTCCTATCTAAAAGCAAACCACACAAAATATAATCATCAATACGTTTTTTTTCAAGTTTTAAGATATCATATTTCAAGCCAATTTCTTTTTTTAATGAGTCAGGGTTGTCAGACCTCATCAATTCTATACCCATCAAAGAATCAGAAACTAGTTGTTGACGGAATTTAACTGCTTTAAAATATTCATCAGTGGAATGAATACTACTATCACACAATACCCCCAAATACATGGATATATCTCTTGTGTCAATTCTGAATAAACGAGCATTAGTGTCAGGCACACTCAACAATCCTTGTGAACCATAATACTGTGGATAATCAAACAGGCATTCCGGGAGTAAGTCCAACTTTAATAGTGCAAACATTCTGAGGTTAGTAAGTCTCAAATTTGAATCTATTGAGTTTCTGCCAACTTCAACAGCGGCTTTATTGTTTTCATTATCAACTAGTCTCTCAACCTTTTGTTCGTAGAAATCAACCTCAGAAAGGGGATTACATGTTCCACAAAGAAATATCGATAAAATGAAAATCAAAAAATTTGGCCATAACACAGTTGATAAATGGCTAGAGCGTAACATGTTACAGCCCCAAAATGATTCCAAAAACAAGGAAAACTTTTGAATTAAGCTTACAGTAATTATAAACAAAAGTATAACAAACCACAAACCACCCATTCCACAATCAGTTATAGCCGCGCCTGATACATAACATATAATAATGAGAAGCAAAAATGAAGGCAGGTATGATATTGCATGAAGTTTGGCAGGCAACTTCATAAACTTCTGAGCAGGTAATTGTATCAGCCTAAGAATCAATGTGATTATTAGTGCGCCCCAAAATATTGAATAGGATGTTTTGCCATAAGAAAAAACATATTGTGCTTTAGAAATTATCTCTCCTTGAAGAAAAAGTAGATAAAAAAAAGTGAACAGAATAAAAATAATTCCGCAGGAATGTTTAACAATCCCTGCGGTATTATTATAATTATAATTATTTAGCATCATGTTTAATCAAATTTCTTCAAAACGACTGCACTTCTGGCAGGAATATAAAGCATAAGCCAGCCTTTTCCATCTTTCTCGTATATAGGATCATAGTTTGTGAAGTGAGTAATGGTATCATCTGCAAAGTTATTACCACCAAAAAGCTTAGAATCTGTGTTAAGCATCACCTTGTAAGCTCCTTGTGGTACTATAAAACCATAGTCAGTATATGATTTGTTCGGACTAAAATTGAAAACAAATAACAAATCACCTCTACTAAAAGCTAATATCTGATCACCATCATTATGCCACACCTCAACAACAGGGGTCTTCTGGAAATTCCTTATGCTTCGAATTAACTTTATCATTGATTCATCGAAATCACCAAGGTAATGATAACACAGCTCATGGTTATCCACAAGATTCCACTGTCGTCGGGCATATTTATAACTCCAGCCATTACCCTCTCTCGGAAAATCAATCCATTCCGGATGCCCAAATTCATTCCCCATAAAATTAAGGTATCCACCATTAATTGTTGAGGCTGTCAGCAGGCGTATCATCTTATGAAGGGCTATACCCCTGTCTGCAATCATATTTTCATCGCCTTTCTTAAAATGCCAGTACATATCAGCATCTATAAGTCTGAAAATTATCGTTTTGTCACCAACAAGAGCCTGATCGTGACTTTCCGCATATGAGATGGTTTTTTCATCAGCTCTTCGGTTTGTTGTCTCCCAAAACATAGATGAAGGTTTCCAATCTTCATCTTTCAACTCCTTTATCGTCTTAATCCAATAATCTGGGATGTTCATAGCCATTCGATAATCAAAACCATATCCGCCATCTTTAAAAGGAGCGGCAAGTCCTGGCATACCACTGACTTCCTCTGCAATTGTTATAGCCGTTGGCTTAACTTCATGAATAAGAAGATTTGCAAGTGTGAGATACGCAATAGCCTCGTCATCTTCGTGCCCATTAAAATAGTCACCATAACCACCAAAGGATTCTCCTAATCCATGACTATAATAAAGCATAGAAGTCACTCCATCGAATCGGTATCCATCAAAATGGAATTCTTCAAGCCAATATTTACAATTAGAAAGCAGAAAATGTAACACTTCGTTTTTACCGTAATCAAAACAAAGTGAATCCCATGCAGGATGTTCGCGTCTGTCTCCCTGATTAAAATATTGGCATGGGTCACCAGCAAAATTACCTAATCCTTCAACCTCATTTTTTACAGCATGGGAATGCACGATATCCATGATTACTGCAATTCCATTATTGTGTGCTTCATCCACCAATTCTTTTAATTCTTCTGGAGTTCCAAAACGACTTGATGGAGCAAAAAAATTTGAGACATGATATCCAAAACTACCATAGTAGGGATGTTCTGCTATTGCCATTATCTGAAGACAATTATAACCGTCTTTAATAACACGTGGAAGAATATTGTTCTTAAATTCTATATAGCTGCCCACTTTCTCTTCATCTTGACCCATCCCAATATGACATTCATAAATCATAAGAGGTGAAGTGTCCGGCTTAAATTTCTTTTTCTTCCAAACATATTCCTTTTCCGGAGCCCATACTTGTGCTGAGAAAATCTTTGTATTTTCATCTTGTACTACCCTATTAGCCCAAGCTGGTATTCTTTCGCCTTGACCAGTTTCCCAATGTACGCTTAGTTTGTAAAGTTGACCATGCTTCATTGAGTTTTTTGACAATTTGATTTCCCAGTTTCCATTTTTGTGCTTTTTCATTTTATATTTATCACACTCCTGCCAATTATTGAAATCCCCAATAACGTAGATTTCTGTAGCATTTGGTGCCCATTCCCTGAGTACCCAACCGTTGTTTGTCTTGTGCAGCCCAAAATAAAGATAACCTGATGCAAAATCAGAAAGAGTCTGTTTGCCATTATCAGTTAAATCGTTCAATTTCCATAATGCATGATCATGACGGCCTTTTATAGCATCCTCAAAAGGCTCTAACCACTTGTCATTTTTCACAAGTCCAATATGTTGGTTTTTTTTAGTAATTTTTTTATTTTGTGTAGCCATAATAATAGTATTATTTTAATTAGATTGAATAATAAAATAAATTCTTGATAGGGATTATGCTTTAACTTTAAAGATTACTTTTTGTATTTGCTCTTCATTTGAGATACAGGGTGCATGAGCGTCTTGTGGAAAAAAAATAACAAATTCACCCACATTTACATTAAAGAAATTATCAGGCGTCTCTTCATAGAATGTGATGTCTTTTTGAGAATCATACACAGAGTGTGGTAATTTGGATCGTGGAATATAGCCCATTGTCTCAGTGGTTCCAATAGGAATCTGAATATCAATCATATAGTCATGGGTTTCAAGCTTTGCCTGATCTTTGGTTTTACCTTCAGCAATTGTGAAATTTGCGAAAAGGTCATCCCCTTTAATTTTCACAATTCCTTGTTTTTGTTCTTTAAGGTCTATGTTGCTGATAAAATCAACCACATCTTGGAATAAAGGATTTAATGATACATAATCCTTTAAATGGGTAAGTGAATCGATAATCATTTCAAATCTATTTTAGTTAATACGACGATTCTATTCTGCCATTTCTATATACTCCCCTTCGGATAATCTGCCCATTACGATCTTTTTCAACAAAATTGCCATCTCTCACATCATTAAGATATGAACCTTCAAAACGAACACCTTCTCTGTTAACCTCTATCGCCTCGCCATTTTTTAATCCATTTTTGAACGAACCTTTAAATTTCGAACCATCTTTCATGATGATTACACCTTTACCATTCATCAGGCCATTTACCCAGTCACCATCATAAACATCACCATTAGCTGACGTATACTTGCCCCTTCCATTGTGTTTGTCGTTCGCCCACTGTCCTTCATATTTTGACCCGTCTGCCCATATATATGTACCCTCTCCAGACATTTTCCCATTCTTGAACTGTCCAATGTATTTTCTGTTGTCATGATAAGTGAAAATACCTTGACCGTCTCGTTCACCATTGAGATAAGTGCCTTCATATCTGTCACCATTACTGAATTTATAAATGCCTCGTCCATTTGTCATGTCATATTTCCATTCACCATCATATTCATCTCCATTGGCATAATAATAAATCCCCTTTCCACATCTCTGGTCATTTTCCCATTGTCCGGAATAAATATTGCCATCATTCCAGTTTATGGTGCCATTGCCATGCTTCTTGTCATTCACCCATTGTCCATCATAAACAACTCCATTTGCCCAAGTATATTTTCCATATCTTGAACGTAAGTCGTTTTCCCAGTTACCCTCATATTTGTCACCATTATAATAATACATTATGCCATCTCCCTGCTGGTAGTCTTTATACCAAAGTCCGTCATAAACATTTTTATTAGCAAAATAGTATTTCCCTTTTCCATGTTGGTGGTCTTGAATCCATTGTCCTTCATATCTTTCTCCATCAGTAAAAGAATAGACACCATATCCTTCTCTTTTTCCTTTTACATATTCACCTTCATATATGTCCCCGTTGAGAAAAACAGTACGTCCCTTTCCGTTCGGTTTACCACTTTGCAATTCACCTGTGTATGTGGATTTGTCCTTAAAAGTATAAGAGCCAATAGGTCTTTGTGCGGACAAATTTACTGAAAAGCCTAATATTAATGAAGATATTGCAAAAAATCTGTTTAACGTATTCATTTATAAATATTTTACAGTTGACTGATTGAAATAAATAATTTTATGATTACAAATTTAATAAAAAACAAAGAACTGTCAAAATACATTAAGGTTTATTAATAAATAAAAAGTATAATATAACTATTCGCAAGACAGTTTTTTGTCAATTTATTACAAATATAACAAAAATCAATACTTCTTCATACAAATTATTTGTCACGCACTTATAGCACTAAATAGTAAGAATATATCGTCGAATGCAAACTATCAACTATTAATTAAATATAACTGTAAAATAAAAATAAAAGACAGTCCCAAACAGGAACCGTCTTTGATATCTAATTTCAATTAGCAAATTATTTCAAAGCGTAACTAAATGGATCTTTCTCATCGTTTGTTTCAGTAACGGCCAATTTGTCTTCGCGTAAAAGCCATCCAATACCAAGATTGAAATCTTTCTCTGTAAGTTTTGTGGTTTTTTTAATTTGCTTGAAAGTCAGACTAGTCTGAGCTTCTGAAAGAGCATTCCAGATAATTCCGGCAATGTTCCCTGCTTTTTCCTGCAACATAATCTTTAATTTTTTTGATATTAAACAATTTCCCTTTTAGGGTTTACCTTAAAAAAACGATGCAAAATTACACATTTTTATTAGAAGAAAAAAATCATAAGATAAAATTATGTTTCAGACACTGGTTTTTTAATGGAGATTTAACAACATTTAACAAATAAAACACCAAATTGTGTGCGCACACAATGCATTTTAAAGCACAATTAGACATTCTAAAAAGAGTATAATTTATAATCCACGTAGAGCTGAAGAGATATAAAGTTGCATCATTGAGATGGCCTTGTCATTATTACCACTATTAGGAATTATGATATCAGCAAACTGTTTAGTTGGCTCAATAAATTCATCATGCATAGGTTTGAGGATGTTGCGATATTTATCCACCAGCATTTCCAATGGATGCCCTCTTTCAACTATGTCGCGAGAAATTACACGTAACAAACGTTCGTCCGAACCGGCATCCACAAATATTTTCAAATCCATCAAGTCTCTTAGTTTTTTGTCATAAAGGGCCATTATACCCTCTATAATAATCACCTCTTTAGGCTCAACATGAATGGTTTCAGAGAGTCTTGTACATGTTATATATGAATATGTGGGCTGTTCTATAGATCGACCACTTTTAAGCTCTTGTATTTGATGGGCGAATAAAGGCCACTCAAATGCATCTGGATGGTCAAAATTCGTCCTTTTTCTAACATCAAGAGGCAAATGAGACTGATCGTTATAATAAGAGTCTTGAGGAATAACAGCCACACTGTCGTCAGGAAGACTTTCAATGATTTTTCTAACAACCGTAGTTTTACCGGAGCCGGTCCCCCCTCCAATACCAATGATTAACATAACAAATTAATTAGCAAAAAAATGATAAAAAAGAATTATTGATTTATTTACAAAATTAATATTTTTTTTTCATAATCAAAAATAATATTCGTTTTTTTTACAGGATGGGCCGATTATATGAAACAAACATTATAATCTAAATCTTTATAAATTGTGTTTACTTAATCATCTGTTCGTCTTCTTTTGTATGTATTGCATGAATCAATTAACTCGAAATTTCAAATTAATAAATTTGTAAATTATCTAAAAAACAATTAACTTTGCAATTTAAAACTATTATTAAATTAATAGATAGAAGAACTTTGTCTTACACATGATATATATCTTTTATTTTGATTAAATAAATATTAATTGCATGCGTTTATTATATCCAAAATTACTCTCTGTAGCTATACATTATATATTTATAAATATATTATCTCTTGTGTTTCTATTTGTATCTAACATGTTGGTCTCTTGCAACAAGGAGGATGATATCAATTCAATTTTCGCGGGAAAAACCTGGTATATCACAGGAGCAACCATCAATGGTTCAGTCATTAATGGTGAGTTGCTGAAAGAATTATATGTATCCCCTTCTTCATATTTCATCCAATTTTCATCCGATAACACATTTAATGGTGTTCTTGTTGCTGGTAGTTCTATTGCTGGCACATGGAATGCTAATGGCAAAAAAAACACCTTTTCCTTTCATTTCTCCAAATCTACTGATGTAAACAACAGTAGTCTGAGTAACAATATATTCAACATTTTAAAAGATGCTTCTTCTTACAATGGTGATGAAAACAATGTCATTATTAAAGAAGACAATCAAAACATTGTCAGATTTACAATAAACAGATTCAATACACACTGAATTTATGATGGACAAACAAATTCTATTAGATTCTAGATATTTGAGAATGGCCAAAATATGGGCAGAAAACTCATATTGCATACGAAGACAAGTTGGATGTCTTGTTGTCAAAGACAAAATGATTATTTCTGATGGTTATAATGGTACTCCAAGTGGATTTGAAAATATTTGCGAAGACAATGATAACACGACAAAGCCCTATGTGCTTCATGCTGAGGCAAATGCTATCACAAAGTTAGCGCGCTCAGGAAACTCAAGTGACGGTTCCACACTTTATGTGACAGCCTCTCCTTGTATGGAATGTGCCAAGCTAATTATACAATGTGGTATCAAAAGAGTCGTTTATTCAGAAAAATATCGTATTGAAGACGGAATCGAATTGCTTAAACGCGCAGGAATTGAGGTTGTTTTTCACAATATAAATTAATAATTTCTATTCGTTTCTATTTTATATATCATTTTCTTAAATTGTTCTAGGCATATATTCCATTTTTTATTTTTATTATTTCTTTGACACAAAATTTTAAATTAAATTTATTATTTAACAAAAAACAAACATTAAATATTATGAGCGAATCGCTTAGGGAAAATAAAGCATACAATAACCCCATCATACCCCTTTTAATTGCCATTAGTATTATTATTGGAATTGTTATTGGCATTTTTTTTGCTAGCCGCTTTGCCGGTAACAGATTAAACGTCATCAACTCTTCATCAAATAAATTGACAGAATTGTTGGACATCATTGATTACAGATATGTTGACACCATCAATGTCCAAGAAATTGTAGATGATGCTATACCATTAATATTAAAAGACTTAGACCCACATTCCTCCTATATAACAGCAAAAGATGCAAAAACCGCCAACGATGATTTGAACGGTTCCTTTTCCGGAATAGGGGTAATGTTCATGATTAAGAACGACACGGTATACATATCAAATATCATAAAAGACGGACCTTCAGAAAGAGTTGGTGTTCTTGCCGGTGACCGTATTATTGCAATCGATGGAAAACCCTATGTCGGAAGTGATGTAACCAATGAGGAAACAATTCACCGGCTAAAGGGTCCAAAAGGAACAAAGGTGAGATTGAAAGTATTACGCCGTGGTGAAACTAAAGAATTCATAATTGAACGCGGCGACATTAAGGTTCAGAGTGTTGAAGCATCTTATATGATAACAAAAGAATTAGGATATGTTTTTGTTAAAAATTTTGGTCAGACAACCCACATAGAGTTTTTGAACGCATTAGAAGAATTACGCAATGAGGGAATGAAGGGGCTCATCATCGACTTACGTAATAATGGTGGAGGCTACCTTCAGACAGCTAATCAAATGATAAACGAGTTTTTATCTAAAAACAAAATGATTGTTTACACCAAAGGACGATGTTCGCCAAAGCAGACCTATATAAGTGACGGATATGGATCTTTCCAGTCAATACCTTTGATTATTCTGACGAACGAATATACAGCCAGTGCATCAGAGATTTTTGCTGGTGCAATTCAAGACAATGACCGTGGTATCATAGTTGGTAGACGTAGCTTTGGCAAAGGATTAGTGCAAGAACAGATTAGCCTGAGTGATAATTCTTTGGTAAATTTGACTATAGCCCGATATTATACCCCTAGTGGCCGCTGTATTCAAAAGCCCTATAAAAAAGGCCAGCCGGAATTATATGAGGTGGATTTACTCACCCGTTATGATCATGGTGAATTTTTCAATGAGGACTCTATCAAACAGACTGGCGAAAAATATAAAACTTCAATAGGACGAGTGGTTTATGGAGGTGGTGGTATTATGCCTGACTATTTCGTTGCAGAAGACACTGTTGAAATAACACCATATTATAAAGAATTGGTATCCAAAGGAATCATATCGGAGTTTTGTTTTGAATATACCGACAAAAACCGGAACAAATTATCTAAACACACATCATATAGAAGCTTGCTCAAATACATGCAGACACAACATTTAGTTGAAGATTGTGTGAGATTTGCCGATTCCAAAGGAATAACAAGACGCAACAATATGATTATCCAGAGTCGTCGGCTGTTTGAACGTACTATCTACGGAAATATCATATACAGTATGCTAGATATCCAATCGTACATGAAATATTTAAATTCAGATGACAACACCATTCGCAAAGCCATCGAACTGTATAACGAAAAGAAAACAATCCCAACCTTTACTGATGAGAATAACCAGGAAGATAGCATTGAATCCATAATAATAAAACAATGACACTACTTGAATAATTCGTTGTTTTCAGTTTGAATGGTCAGACAAACGCTAATTAATCTTTTTGTAATAGTTACAATATGTTAACATGCATTTATTTTTTTCTTTTTTGCAAAGTCGAGTTTGCAAATCAGGATATTTTTTCATAACTTTGCAAATAAATTATAAAGCTACTTTTTATTACACAAATTATAAAATATAAAAAAGAATAATAATTAGTCAGCGGAAAGAGAGGCTGATTTTCTGAGACATATATGGAATCATTTTTCAGAACACACAAATATTTGGTTACTCACCTTCAGACCACCGTCAGACGTTATCTGATGGATGAAATAGACTGGAGTCAGCGAATGATTGGCATTAAAGGTGCACGCGGCGTAGGTAAAACCACATTTCTCTTACAAGTGGCGAAAGAACATTTCAATGTTTCTGATAATTCTTGCCTATACATCAATACCAACAACTTTTATGTTCAAAACATAGGGATCTCCTCTTTCGCAGGCGAATTTTACCATAATGGCGGCAAAACTCTTTTAATAGACCAAGTGTTTAAACAGCCAGATTGGAGTCACCAACTTCGTGAGTGCTATGATAAATATCCTGGGTTGAAAATCATTTTCACTGGTTCCCCAGTAATGAGACTAAAAGAGGAGAATCCAGAGTTAAACGGAATTGTTAAATCTTACAATCTCAGGGGGTTTTCTTTCCGTGAGTTTCTCAACTTGAAGACGCATAATAATTTCCGCGCCTTCACATTAAATGAGATTGTAAACAACCACACAGAAATAGCACAATTAATATTTAAAAGTGTAAACCCTCATGACCACTTCAATGACTATCTTCACCATGGTTTTTATCCTTTCTTTTTGGAAAATAAAAATTATTCAGAGAACTTGCTAAAAACCATGAACATGATGATAGAAGTTGACATACTTCTTATCAAGCAAATTGAGCTGAAATATTTGGCAAAAATCAAGCAACTGTTTTATTTGCTCACAATGAGCGGAAATTCAGCTCCAAACATAAGTCAACTTGCACAAGAATTGGGAATGAGCCGCGCCACAGTAATGCACTATATAAAATATCTGATGGAATCACGTTTAGTAAATATGATTTATGCAAAGGACGATGAATTTCCTAAGAAACCTGCTCGTGTACTCCTTCATAATTCAAATCTGATATACAGTTTTTACCCAAAACGATTTGACGATCATGACGTTCAAGAAACATTCTTCTGCAACACATTATGGAAAGACCACAAGGTGAATAAAATTGGAAATTCAGGTGCCTTCCTCATTGACAAAGATTCCGAATATAAAATAGTTGAACATTGCACAAAGTTGAAAAGCAAATCTAAAACATTATTTGCCGTAAACCATTGTGACATAGGTGAAGGAAACCAAATTCCGTTATGGCTTTTCGGATTTTTATATTGAATTAATCAATAGTATTATTATAATAATTTAATTCTAAAAAAATGGGTAAAGAAAAAAAATTTATGACATGCGATGGTAATCAAGCTGCTGCACATGTTGCATACATGTTCTCAGAAGTAGCTGCCATCTATCCAATTACACCATCATCTCCAATGGCAGAGCACGTGGATGAATGGGCTGTTGCTGGTCGTAAGAATTTATTCGGCGACACAGTTCTTGTTCAAGAAATGCAGTCTGAGGCTGGAGCGGCCGGAGCTGTTCATGGTTCTCTTCAAGCTGGAGCACTCACTACAACATTCACTGCCTCACAGGGCTTATTACTGATGATTCCCAATATGTACAAGATTGCAGGTGAACTGTTGCCTAGTGTGTTCCATGTATCTGCTCGCACAATTGCTTCCCATTCGCTCTGTATCTTTGGCGACCATGGTGATGTTATGGCTTGCCGTCAAACAGGTTTCGCGATGTTGGCCGAGGGGTCTGTCCAAGAAGTAATGGACTTGTCGGCTGTAGCACATCTTTCCGCTTTAAAGAGCCGTGTGCCCTTTATCAATTTCTTCGACGGATTCCGTACATCTCATGAATACCAGAAGATAGAAGAGATTGACATGGAAGATCTTCGTCCATTGGTTGATATGGATGCTTTAAGTGAATTCCGTGCAAGGGCATTATCGCCAGAACATCCTCAGGCAAAAGGTATGGCGGAAAACCCCGAGACATTCTTTGCTCATCGTGAAAGTTGCAACAGATACTATGACGCTGTTCCCGCAATAGTAGAAGCATACATGAAAGAGGTGTCAAAGATAACCGGTCGTGAGTATAAGCTCTTTTCATACTATGGTGCAGACGATGCAGAACAATTAATTATTTTGATGGGTTCTGCTACAGAAGCAGCACGTGAAGCTATTGATTTTGCAAATGCAAATGGTGCAAAATATGGAATGGTCAGTGTTCATCTCTATCGTCCATTCTCTGTAGAGCATTTGCTTGCAGCTGTACCTAAGACTGTTAAGCGTATTGCTGTTCTTGATCGCACAAAAGAACCTGGAGCAAGTGGTGAGCCATTGCTTCTTGATGTCAAAGACGCTTTCTATGGTCAGAAGAATGCACCTCTGATTGTTGGAGGACGTTATGGACTAGGTTCATCGGATGTAACAGCAACGATGATTTTGAGTGTTTATGACAATCTTAAACTGCCTCAGCCCAAAGACCGTTTCACAGTCGGCGTAGTTGATGATGTGACATTCACATCGCTTCCGCTTGAGGAAGAGAAAGCTCTTGGAGGTGAAGGCATCTTTGAGGCTAAATTCTATGGCTTGGGAGCAGACGGAACAGTAGGTGCTAATAAGAATTCCGTAAAAATAATCGGTGAGAACACTGACAAATATTGTCAAGCATATTTCTCATATGACTCAAAAAAATCTGGTGGATTCACTTGTTCACATCTCCGCTTTGGTGATACACCTATCCGTTCCACCTATCAGATAAAGACTCCAAACTTTGTCGCATGTCATGTTCAGGCTTATCTACGTATGTATGATGTAACTCGCGGCTTACGTGAGAATGGTACATTCCTTCTGAACACAATTTGGGATGCTGAAGATTTAGCGAAGAACATGCCCAACAACGTGAAACGCTATTTCGCACAGAAGAACATCACTGTTTACTATATCAACGCTACAAAGATTGCTCAAGAGATTGGACTTGGAAACCGTACAAACACAATTTTACAGTCTGCATTCTTCCGCATAACCGAGGTTATCCCTGTCGACCTGGCTGTTGAACAGATGAAGAAATTCATTGTGAAGTCCTATGGTAAGAAAGGAGAAGATGTAGTTAATATGAATTATGCTGCAGTTGACCGTGGCGGTGAATACAAGAAACTTGACATAGACCCTGCATGGGCGAATCTTCCTGATGAACAAAAGGTTGAGAACAATGACCCGGACTTTATCAATAATGTTGTACGACCGATTAATGCCCAGGATGGAGACTTACTTCCTGTATCAGCTTATAAGGGATATGAGGATGGAGCATGGGAACAGGGAACTGCAGCCTACGAAAAACGCGGTGTTGCCGCTTTCGTTCCCACATGGATTTCAGAGAATTGTATCCAGTGTAACAAGTGCGCATTCGTTTGTCCTCATGCTGCCATACGGCCGTTTGTCATGAACTCGGAGGAAGCAGCCGGTTTTGATGGTGCAAAGCTTGAGGTAAAAGCACCAGCTCCATTGAAAGGAATGCAGTTTAGAATGCAGGTAAGTGTGATGGACTGTCTGGGTTGCGGCAATTGTGTGGACGTTTGCCCTGGCAATCCCAAATTGGGTAAGGCACTCAAAATGGTTTCGCTTGAGAGTGAGCTTCCTGAAGCAAAGAATTGGGAATACTGCGTGAAAAACGTAACATCTAAGCAAGATTTGATTGATGTGAAATCCAACCCTCGTGTATCACAGTTTGCAACTCCGCTCTTCGAGTTCTCAGGTGCATGTTCTGGTTGTGGTGAAACACCATACGTAAAACTGATTTCCCAGCTGTTTGGAGACCGTCAGATGGTTGCAAATGCAACGGGTTGCTCATCTATCTATTCTGGTTCAATCCCCTCAACACCTTATACAAAGAACGCTAAAGGTCAGGGACCGGCTTGGTCGAACTCTCTGTTCGAGGACTTCTGCGAATATGGTCTTGGCATGGAGATTGCCAACAAAAAAATCCGTGCTCGGATTGTAGCTATGCTCAATGAAGTGACTTCTCATCCAGAGTGTCCAGAAGGTTACAAAACAGCCGCAGCTGAATGGATTGCAGGAAAGGACAATGCAGATGCATCAAAGACTGCAGCTGCAAAGTTAATTCCTTTCATCGAGGAAGGCAAGAAAAAGGGATGTGAGACATGTAAACAATTGAGTGAACTGTCACACTATCTTGTCAAGCGCAGCCAGTGGATCATAGGTGGTGACGGTGCCTCATACGATATAGGCTATGGAGGTCTCGATCACGTGTTGGCATCAGGAGAAGATGTGAATATCTTTGTTATTGACACTGAGGTTTATTCCAACACTGGAGGTCAGTCTTCAAAGGCAACTCCAATCGGTGCGATTGCACAGTTTGCTGCTGGTGGGAAACGTATACAAAAGAAAGATCTTGGTCTAATGCAATCCACCTATGGCTATGTGTATGTGGCTCAGATTGCTATGGGAGCTGACAACGCACAGTGCTTGAAAGCACTTCGTGAGGCTGAGGCATATCCAGGACCGTCGCTTGTTATCGCTTACGCTCCTTGTATTAATCACGGTTTGAAGGCTAAGGGCGGTATGGGTAAGAGTCAAGCTGAGGAAGCGAAGGCAGTGGCATGCGGCTATTGGCATCTCTGGCGTTACGACCCTCGCTTAGAGGCAGAAGGCAAGAATCCGTTCCAGCTTGATTCTAAAGAACCTAACTGGGATGACTTTCAGGCATTCCTTGAGGGTGAGGTACGTTATCTCTCACTTAAGAAAGTGAAACCGACAGAAGCCCAAGAACTCTTTGATGCCGCAAAAGAGGCTGCACAGCGCCGCTACAACACATACGTACGTATGAGTAAGCTGGAATATTGATTCAGAGACGGATAGTTCTTATGTTTTTATCTAAAGGGTGGGTCTTTAGGGACTCATCCTTTTTGATATATTATTCAAAATATAAAACAAATCAATTACATATATTGTTGATCCATTTTACACATAAGATAATAAAAACCAAGAGCATAAAAAGAGAAAAACAGTTATGAGGTATTTCATTTATTTGTCATACGATGGCAAGGCATATCATGGCTGGCAAATTCAGCCCAATGGCATGAGTGTGCAGGAAAAGCTACAAAGTTGTATATCAACACTGCTTCACTCTCCTATTGAGATTGTAGGAGCCGGTAGAACTGACGCAGGTGTGAATGCCACAGAAATGGTAGCTCACTTCGACTGCCATATCGCCTTTGATATATCGGATGTTGTTCGAAAACTGAATCGTTTTTTACCATCGGACATTGTCATTACAAAAATAGTACATGTGAGGGATGATGCTCATGCACGTTTTGATGCTATCTCAAGAACTTATAAATATTATCTGACGATTGGTAAGTCGCCTGTTTTGCGTCAATACACATTTCGTTGTCCTCAACTATTAGATTTCAATAGAATGAATGAGGCCGCAATACTGTTACTTCAATATACAGACTTCACATCCTTCTCAAAAGTGCATACCGATACGAAAACGAATAACTGCAAGATCATGCAAGCCGAATGGAGTCAAATAAAAAATCACCCATTATTACTTCATGGTTGTAATCAGAGTGAATTATGGGAATTTACAATCCGTGCCGACCGTTTTCTTAGAAATATGGTGAGAGCAATCGTAGGAACATTAATAGATGTTGGCAGAGGTGTGATGAGTATTGAGAAGTTTTGTGAGGTAATCAAGTGCAAGAACCGCTGTGCAGCTGGGACAAGTGTTCCAGGAAAGGCGTTGTTTTTAGCGGGAATTGAATATGGAGATGATCTGTTTGTCTCTAATGATGAATAAAAAAGACTATTATAAACGATGTGGATTATATTGGCATTCCTATCTGCTTGCCTGTTAGGATTTTATGATGTATTTAAAAAGAAGTCACTGAACGGTAATGCAGTGATTCCTGTACTTTTTTTAAATACATTGATTTCATCGCTGCTTTTCCTTCCATTTATTCTATTCTCAATTATGGGTATGATTGACCGTGGAACTCTTTTTCATGTAGATAGCTATGTTTGGGAAAGTCATCGTTTTATCATACTAAAGTCTATAATTGTTTTGAGTTCATGGATTTTTGGCTATTTTGGGATTAAGAACCTGCCTATCACAATTGTTGGTCCCATAAATGCCACACGTCCTGTGATGGTGCTGATGGGAGCATTACTGATATTCAGTGAACAGTTAAACCTATGGCAATGGGCTGGAGTTATGATAGCCATGCTTGGTCTTTATTTGCTTTCCCATAGTGGTAAGAAAGAAGGAATCAATTTCTCACACAATAAATGGATAGTTTTTGTTGTCTTGTCAAATTTATTAGGTGCTATATCTGGTTTGTATGATAAATATTTGATGGCGCCTCCTGAAAACGGAGGAATCGGACTTGACAAACTAACTGTTCAGTCATGGTTTAATATCTACCAACTCATACTGATGACAATAATTTTGTTGGTGTTATGGTGGCCGAAACGTAAGAGTACTACCCAATTTAAATGGAGATGGTCAATCATTTTGATATCGATGTTTCTATCAGCTGCCGACTTTATTTATTTCTATTCATTAAGTCTAAATGGCGCTATGATCAGCATAGTGTCAATGATCCGACGCGGATCTGTGGTTGTTTCTTTTCTTTTTGGGGCATTCTTATTCAAGGAGAAAAACCTGCAGTCCAAAATTGTAGATTTAGGATTAGTTATATTATCTATGGTTTTACTATTTATTGGTAGCAGATGAGATAGAGAAACGCCTTATGGAATATAAAAAACGTGATTCTTGTTATTAGAACCACGTTTTTAATTCTTTAGAAAAAAATTGATTAGGCAGGTAATGATCCCGCAATTAAGATAAGCACAAGAAGTCCAAGAATAGCATACAGCTCAGGGAACACGGCAAGAACCATTGTTGTACCGAAAGCATTATGCCCACCGCCAATAGCGGAGATGCCGTTTGCACAGACTTTAGCCTGACGAATTGCGGAAAAAAGCGCAACTAATCCCAAAGCAAGTCCAGCTCCTAAAATGGCAGCGGCAACCAGCATGTTTCCGTTAGCTGCCGCCAGGTGGCTGTTAAGCATAAAGAAACCCACAAACCCATAAAGTCCCTGAGAAGATGGAAGGGCAGCAAGTGCTATGTAAGAACCACTCGCACTTGGATTTTTCTTATAGGCTCCAATAGCCGCATTACCACAAATAGTTACACCGTAGGCAGAACCTACTCCAGAGAGTCCGACGCAAAGAGCGACTCCCAAATAAGCTAAAACAATTTCCATAATAAAAATAAAAAAATATTGATTTATGTTATTTATCTGTAAAACATTAAAAAAATAATTGTTATTCAGTTTTTTCGTATTGTTTAACCCTGAAAGGGTCGTAAGCTTTTCCTCCTCCCTCAAAGTCTGCATTTTTGAAGAATTCCACAAATGTCAGTCGCATAGGATGTACGAATGAGGAAATCATACAGAGTGCGAAATTAATTCCATGGCCAAATAGCAGAATAAGCAACATTGGCAACCACCTGATAAACCAACTCATGCCGTCCGTCATCTGAATGGCAAGTTGGTTGAAGACACTTCCAAGCACACCTCCCGTCAGTCCTAGCGCAAAAAGACGGATATAACTGAGCAAGTCACCAAGTAAACCAGTAGCCATGCCGTATGTGTCCCAAAGTCCTGTTCCAAAATTCATGAAAACATTCTTATCGGGAGAATTACAGAAGAAAATGCCGATAACAGCAAGGGCTATGACGCCATATAGGAGATAAAGCAAGGGTTGTGGGAGAGAAACGCCACAGGCTGGAAGTCCGAAAGCAATTATCGCCATAATTATGGCAAGTACCCATGAAATCTTTCCAACTGCATATTTCCAGCCATGTAATTTTGCGGCCTTTATTCCAGCTAAAACCATTCCGAGCAACACCTGTACTAAACCTATAATAACAGAGATAACCATCATGGGTGAATATCCGAATAATTTATAGTTGTTTTCGGTCACAAACAACTTTTTAACAGGTGCTAGAAAAGCCCAATCTTGCTGGGAGAGATCGATTCCAAGAAAAGTACCAGTAAGCAGACCACATACAACCGTTGTGGCTCCAAGATAAATACCCAACTTAGCATAAGGCTTAATTTTGTCAGAAGACTTAAAGAAGAGAATAATACTGGCTATTAAAACAATCAGCCCATACCCCGCATCTCCCAGACAAAGCCCGAAGAAAAGCATAAAGAATGGAGCAAAAAATGGCGTTATGTCCAAATCTTTATAGTTGGGAAGAGAGTACATTTTCAGTATCGGCTCAAAAAGAGAACTATATTTATCGTTCTTTATTTCTACAGGAACGGAGTCGCTCTCTTTTGGTTTCTCTTTTTCAAAGAATATTTTATTATCGTTAAGATAGGTGTCTAGTTCTTCTGATTTATCATCAGGAGCCCAACCTACCATCAGTTTGAGGTGATCATCTATTAGAGCCTCACCACTTAAGTGTACTTTTGACAATGAAAGCCCATTCTCGTTTTGTGTTTTACCTGCCAACAGGACATTACGCTCCTCTCCATTTATTCTCAAAAACTCATCTTGAACCTTTTTCAATTGCTGTTCTAAAGATTTTTTTTTCGAGATTAGTTCATCAAGACTTAACTTTGGCAACACAACGGATTCAGCAGAAATTTCTAGTTGATCTTTTGTAAATGTGAGGAAGTATATTTTTTTATTGACCTCGTTGATTTCTATCGCAAAATACTTGTCTTTCCATTCTGTTCTAAACATCTTAGACGGACAAGTCCAAAATCTCACGTTATAGCCTAATTTATGAAGAAATGAAAAATTGTCCGAATTGAAATTTCCCCAAGGCTCCACTTTGGAAATCGCTTTATTTGTTTCATCTAACTCATGGTTAATAGTCAATTCAGTTGCAGAAAGATCCTCTATTTTAGTCAGAATATTTTGAGCAGTTATTAACACACTATCTGTTTGGGCTGTAGTTCTTTCGGCAATATTAATCGGCTTATATTCATTATCTGAGGTATATGTTTCTTTCGCATAGTCAAGAGATTTCAAAGCATTTTCAAAACGTTCATTAAGCAGTTTTGCATTTTCAAACTCTTGACTTGTGGCTCCTTGCTGCAGCTGATCCACATGGACAACACCTATTTCACGAATAGCAGAAATAAAGCTGTCATACTCCTTATTTGTAATAAGGAAAGTATATTTTGTCATTTTTGTAATCATAACAATACCTCCTTTCCTTCATTTAGCTTTTCTTCTTCTTCTCTTTTTTCCTTTATAGCCTTTAGGATTTTCTGACTTGATTTAGACAGGTTTTCCTCATCTTCCATAAAACGTTTAATTTTTAGAATAGCCTCCTCGTAGCCGGGAATTTGTACTTTTTCAAAAAGATTTACTTTCTGAGTCGTCTTTCTTCTTGCGTGTTCTAATAACTGAAGTTTAGCCACGACAAATTCCCTCTCAACAGCAGTTTTGGCAAGTCCTTGAAGTAAATTAATTCCATCAAAATACCATTTGGGAGAACTGAACACTCCAAAAGGCTTAACATCGAGTACGATATTCTCAAGCACTGGAACTCTGACACCTGCTACTTTCCGGACATTGAGCTGTACATCCTTAAGTTGAACAAGAGATGGGTCAAACTCCTCCCATAGTGCATACATAGATTCATATCCTTGTATTTGCTGCTGCAACTTCTTGTCTAGTTCTTCAGCCTCCTCTTTTGCTTTTTTCACTTCAAGCCTGAGGGCGGTTTCCTTGTTCTTAATAATAGGCAAGGTTCTCACCCTCATCTTAAGCTGTTTCTCAAGCTGCTGTTTGGATGTTTTGTTATATTGAAATTTTATAGCCATGTCATAAACACTTTAAGTCATAATTTTCATAGAATAATCGTATGGGAAAGTTCCTCACTCCATTTCATCTAATCGTTACGGCTTAAATATCAGTCCAATAGATGTCGGTAAATTCTTTTTTAATATTAACTTCTTCAATCTTGAAGTATTTTTTGAAAAGTTGCCATGTGACATCTAACATTTGTGTAGTGTCAAGATTTACGTCAATGGCTAGAATCTTGTCTGCATAATCTTTGGCAAAATCAAGACATCTATTGTCATAGTCAGTAAGGTCAAATCCATTCTCCAATTTTGTCTTAGCATTAGCTGCATCAGCATAAAGACGAATTGCTGCATTCATTACCTGTGCATGGTCTTTTCTTGTTTTCTTTCCGGCAACAAGCTGTTTCAGGCGAGATAGTGAACGGAAAGGATCAATAATAACCTTACCGATGTCTGAATCTCGTCTGAGATATAGCTGTCCTTCTGTGATATAACCAGTATTGTCAGGAACAGCATGGGTAATGTCACCACCTGAGAGGGTTGTGACAGCTATAATAGTGATTGAGCCCCCACCAACCTCTTCTGGAAATTGAACGGCTTTTTCATAGATTTTAGCGAGATCTGAATATAAAGAGCCTGGCATAGAATCTTTAGAGGGAATTTGATCCATACGATTTGACACTATAGACAGTGAATCAGCATAAGAAGACAAATCAGTCAAAAGAACGAGTACTTTCTCATGCTTCTCCACGGCAAAATACTCAGCAGCAGTAAGTGCCATATCTGGAATAAGTAATCTTTCCACAGCGGGGTCTTCAGTTGTATTCATAAAAGATATAATACGATCTAAAGAGCCTGCGTTGGAAAATGTGTTCTTAAAAAAATAATAATCATCATTTGTCATTCCCATACCACCAAGAATGATTTTGTCAGCCTGTGCGCGTAGAGCAACAAGAGCCATAACCTCATTGAATGGTTGATCAGGGTCTGCAAAAAATGGTATTTTCTGCCCAGAAACAAGAGAGTTATTCAAATCGATACCAGCAATACCGGTTGCTATAAGTTCACTTGGTTGTTTACGCCGTACAGGATTGACAGAAGGTCCACCAATTTCCACTTCCCTTCCTTCAATTTCTGGCCCACCATCAATTGGTTGTCCGTATGCATTGAAAAAACGGCCAGCAAGTTGTTCGCCAACCTTTAGTGAAGGTGATTTTCCCAGAAAAACGACTTCAGCATTAGTGGGAATTCCTCCAGTTCCTTCAAACACCTGCAGTGTGATATTGTCACCCTTAATCATCACAACCTGTGCAAGTTTACCGTCAATAGTGGCCAATTCATCATAACCCACCCCAGTAGCCTTAAGCGAACATGTAGCCTTGGTGATTTGGCTCACCTTTGTGTATATTTTCTGAAAAGCTTTAGCCATAATAGATTATTTATTTGTTAACATATCCTTAATCTGTCTCACATAATCCTCATATTGCTCAGATTTAAACTGTGAATAGTTCATTTGTTTACATAGGTTAATCATTTTCTTGAAGAAATCAGTAACTTCCAGGAAATTATCGAATGTAAAATCAGTTTCACAAATTTCAGTTACGATATTGAGGATTGCTTCTTGTCTCTCAAGAGATGTTACAGCATCAACTTCATCAAAGGCATCTTGTTGCAAAACGACAAAGTCAATGACTTCAGACTTCCAGAAAGTGATATGATAATCAACGGGCACACCATCATCTCCAAGAATGTTGATTTGCTCAGCAATTTCTTTTCCCCTTTGCATTCTAGTCTTCAAATCTAACACTTTAGGGATCCATTGATCGTTGATTTTCTCTTTGATATACTCAGCAAACTCTGGATATTCAAGATATTTTGAATACGAATCGATAGGATTTACAGCTGGATATCTTTTCTTATCTGCCCTGTCCTGTTCAAGTCCATAAAAACATCTGGCAACTTTTTTTGTGTTTTCGGTGACTGGTTCTTTTAGGTTTCCTCCTGCTGGAGAAACCGTACCGATAAAAGTGATTGACCCGACCTCGCCATTATTAAGATATACATATCCGGCACGTCCATAAAAATTTGAGATGAGTGCGGAAAGATCCATAGGGAATGCATCTGGTCCGGGCAATTCTTCCATACGGTTTGACATCTCACGAAGTGCCTGCGCCCATCGTGATGTTGAATCTGCCATTAGAAGCACTCTTAGTCCCATTGCTCTATAATATTCGGCCATAGTCATGGCTGTATAAACTGATGCCTCACGTGCTGCCACTGGCATATTCGAAGTATTAGCAATGATGATTGTGCGCTCCATCAGTTTTCTACCTGTATGAGGATCTTCCAACTCAGGGAACTCTGTGAATATTTCCACAACTTCGTTTGCACGCTCACCACATGCGGCAATAATTACAATATCAGCTTCAGCCTGTTTCGAAATTGCATGCTGAAGTACAGTTTTTCCCGTTCCAAAAGGACCAGGAATGAATCCTGTACCACCTTCAACTATTGGGTTGAAAGTGTCAATGGTACGCACACCAGTCTCAAGAAGTTTGAATGGCCTTGGCTTTTCTTTATAATTAGTCATTGCAAATTTCACAGGCCAACGCTGTATCATATTAACTTTAATATCATTTCCATTTTCATCAACAAGAACCGCAATCGTATCTTCCACTTTATATTTACCTTCTTTGACGACAGATTTAACCTTAGCCTTTCCTGCCAACTGAAAAGGAACCATAATTTTGATGGGCTGGAAATTCTCTTCAACCTGTCCAATCCAATCAGCGGCTTGAACAATGTCGCCTGTTTTTGCTATAGGTTTGAAATCCCATTCTTTCTCTCGATCCAGAGGATCGGTGTATTGCCCTCTCTTAAGAAATACACCATCCATTTTATTCAGGTCGTTCTGTAATCCATCAAACTCTTTTGAGAGCATACCTGGTGCCAGCTGAACCTCAAGCATGTGTCCTGTGAAATCAGCAGATGCTCCAACTTTAAGTCCTCTTGTGGACTCAAATACCTGGACATAGACATCTGCTCCAATAACTTTAATAACCTCAGACATGAGTTTATCGCCACCAGTCTCAATATAGCATATTTCACCCTGTCTGACTGGGCCATCAACCCTGAGTGTTACCATGTTTGCGACAACACTGTTAACTGTACCTTTAGTCATATATTTAATTATTTAATTTGTTTTCTGATAAATTCTTCCGGAACTTTAGCCTCACCTCTAAGTGTCTCAATGATTTGCTTAAACCTCTGTTGTCCTTTCTCAGGTTCGAGTAATTTCCATCTTTCCATCATTTCAAGTTTGCATAGATAAGCAAATACCGCTTCAATAGAGAACACATCAAAGAAAGTGGCTTCATCAAGCCATTTCCATTTGAAAGCATCAATAAGCCTTTCTTTATCTACAGGATCGTCGGTATCAACAATAGTCATTATTTCTACCACATAATCATATTCATTTCGTAAATCAAAATCCTTCGTGTTATTATTACGAATCATTTCATTTACATTATTGTCTCCATAGATGTAATCGGCAACATTCCATCCATACTTTCTGGCAATGAACGCTGTAAGCATGTTAGAGAGGTCCAAATTGAGATTAAACCATTGAGCAATGAATTTATTTGAACATTGCATGGCATATTGATAGTATTCAAAAAGAATAACGTCTTCTGGAAAATATCCCTTTTTTTCTTTGTTGTAATCAAATTCGCGCGCAAAAACAGACATGAACACCGGATACCTGTGTACATTAAAGTTCATGGTTCTTGCAGATGTAATCAGATCCTCTAATTGTTCTTTTGTGAGATTTCCGTATTGTACAATCTCTGCTTCAGGATTTTTAAGCATCTTCACAAGATTTTGACAATCTTTTTTGAGATAGAAAAAAAAGAGGAGCTTTTTATCTTTCTCTGTGATGACTTCATCAGTTTGTTCTCTGAATTGCTGAAGTGTAATTTGAGGACTCTGTAAATCTTGAAGAGAAATTTCTGGCACACCAGCCATCAGACAATAATAATTGGCCATAATATGAGAATCAATTAGCGTTATTTGCAAGATATAAATAAGAATTGTTCTTACGACGAAAGTGAAAACAGAAAAATGTATGCAAATCAGAATAGCATGTCAACGAGTTGTGGTCTAAGGAATGCCTTAAAATAGTTTTCAAATTCATCTTTTCCGAAGTTCACCTTATAAGCCCCATCTGAAGGTTGAATACAGAAAAGTGTATCAATCCCATTTATCTGTTCAATTTTAACACTTTTGTCTAACAGATTCTTAGCTTTCTTAGCGAAAAAACTTTTTAATTCTTGCGCTTCAGCAGTAGAGATTACGATATCTTCATTTACACTCCATTGTTCTGCGATTTTTAGCATAAATTCTCGCATAAATTGCTTGTCATCAACAATGTCATCAACTGTTTGTTTCACAATTTTATCAGAAACGATATTTGACACTTCTGTTTTTAGGGCATTCACAGCCTGGTTGCAAAACATTTTTAGTTCAGACTTTGTGTTCTTGTCGAGGGTGTCCGCTTCTTTTTTTGCAATAGCTTTGATGTTTTCGGCTTGTGAATTAGCCTCATCAATTATCTTTGCAGCATGTTCTTTTGCTTGGTTGATAATTCTTTCAGCTTCAATTTGACCTCTTTCAACACCTTCTATGCGAAGTTTCTCTGTAAGTTCATTAATTTTACTTTCCATTTGAATTACGTATTAAATTTTTTACAAATTTATTAATTTTTATTGACATTATCAATAAAATAATAAAAAAAAGATATTTAGATAATGTTTTTCAACTAATACAAGGAGAAAAAATGGCTTAGAGATTATATTTACAGCATAAAACAACGACACCAATAGTTAACACAAAAAATGCACTTAACCGATCTTAGAAAATCGGTCAAGCGCAAAAAAATTGCTTATCTCACGACAAGCAACCTTTACTAACCTTAAAATAAATCTAATACAATGAAAAACACAATGCAAATTTAGTGCTTTTTCATAAAATTGCAATAGTGTTTTTATTAAATCTATAAATATTTAACATTATTTAACACGATAAGAGATATTGGTAACTATTCAGCGATTATCTCATTCTGCCCACAGGTAGTATTCCTCACCTCACTAGTAGCTTGCAATCCCATATAGAGGTACGAGCGTTCTCTTCTATCGGCTCTATACGAATCGTGTTTTCGC
>JAEEGL011424411.1_pt1 | contig 48230 bp, 34 predicted proteins | sample 9134231 | NCBI WGS metagenome assembly JAEEGL01 (sample SAMN16246548, study PRJNA631951) | gut metagenome | biome: gut microbiome; feature: rumen; material: fiber-attached | host: Bos | place: Iran: Karaj | collected 2018-10 | reverse complement strand
TCCCCCGTTAGGGGGAGAGCCTCGCTTCGCTCGAGAGGCTGGCGCGATGACGTCAACTGGAAAGGAAAGTCTCCCCTGACGGGGAGATTTAGAGGGGTCTTTAGGGAGGGGAGGGGCTGGCGCGATGGAGCGCTATGAGCGCGAAGGCCTCTCCGTTGTCTGCTCTTGAAGAGCCGCGGTGCCCCTCCCGTCAGGGAGGGTGAAAGCCCCCTGCCGCCCATTAACCATCTATCAAACGACTTCAATCAACGAAAGGAAAATGAAAAAGCAACGCATTATCGAGCTGGCGGTGAAGATGATAGTAGCCGCCCTCACGGCGTTCCTCACGGCGCTCACGACCACCTCCTGCATGGGGCGCGGACCGCTTTTTTGACCGCGATCTGCCCCCCCCGAAACGACCAACGCCCCTTCCCTCAACACCTCTGAAACGGACGGACTGCACCCCTCCTTGCAACCCGTCCGTTGTTTTTATGCGGCGCGAGACGCAAAAAATGCCCTTTCTCCTTGGCATATTCTCCGATTCGGCGTATCTTTGCACGGCAAAGGGACGTTTTGACCTATGAAGAAACTCTATTTCGTGGCACTCGTGGCGCTGATTGCAGCCCTCTTCGTACTCAACCTGCTGCTGGGCACCGTACACATCCCCATGCGCGAAGTCCTCAGCATCCTGTTCTCCCCAGCCGCCACGAGCGGGACGGGCGAGAGTACCGTCTACGCCAACATCATCTGGAGCTCGCGCGTGCCCCAGGCGCTGACGGCGCTGATGGCGGGTGCGGGGTTGGCCGTGAGCGGCTTGCAGATGCAGACCGTCTTCCGCAATCCCCTGGCCGGACCGTCGGTGCTCGGCATCTCCAACGGCGCTTCCTTAGGCGTAGCGATGGTGGTGCTGATGTCGGGCTCGCTGGGAGGCGTCGCACTGAGTCGTCTGGGCTACCTCGGCGATGTGGCCATGAGCTTGGCGGCCATCGTGGGAGCGCTGGCGGTGATGGCGCTCATCATGTGGGTGGCACAGCGCGTGCAGTCGGGCGTGACGCTGCTCATCATCGGCGTGATGATAGGCTACTTGGCCAACGCCATCATCGGCGTGCTGAAGTTCTTCTCCAACGAGGAGGACATCAAGGCCTACGTCGTCTGGGGACTCGGCTCCTTCGCGCGCGTCTCGGGCGACCAGATGGTGCTCTTCGTGGTCCTGATGGCCGTGCTCCTGCCGCTGAGCATGCTGCTCGTGAAGACCATGAACCTGTTGCTCCTGGGCGATGCCTACGCCAAGAACCTCGGGCTCAACATCCAGCGCGCACGCTCGTTGGTCATCCTCTCCTCTGGCGTCCTCGTGGCCATCGTAACGGCCTACTGCGGCCCCATCATGTTCATCGGATTGGCCGTCCCCCATCTGGCTCGAGCCCTGTTCCGAACCAGCGACCACCGCACACTCATGCCTGCGACGCTCCTCTGTGGTGCTGCCCTCGCCCTGCTCTGCAACCTCATCGCACGCATGCCCGGCTTCGAAGGCGCCCTGCCCGTCAACTCCGTCACTGCACTCGTCGGGGCTCCCGTCATTGCGGCGGTCCTCTTCCGCAAGCATGATAAATAGTTCAGACACTTCAAGATACAATGAACAAGACTTGTCTCTCTCTTCCGATTCTCGTCCTCTCATTTTGCTTGTGCAACCTGTGCCTCTCGTGTGGCCAAGCCAGGCGCAAGGCTGAGGGTGTGAGCGACACTTCGGTCGTCGACACCCTTGAACTTCACTACGCCAAAGGCTTCAGTGTTCGAACGCTTGCCAACGGCGTCCGCCTCGTTGACATTGCCGACCCTCAGACCGACGAGGACCGCATGCCCGTCAGCTATCACTTCGCATTGGTGCCCAAATCGGCGAACAAACCTACGAACAGCGCGCAGCTAAGCGAGGCTCTTCCCCCGGCGGGGGAGCAGGGAGAGGGTCATGAGACTCTTGTTGTCCCAGTCCCCATCGACCGCACCCTCGTGATGACCATGCTGCAACTCTCCAACTTCACGGCCTTAGATGCGCTCGATGTGGTTCGCGGCATCACGGGCACGAAGAACCTCTTCAACAAGGATGTGCGGGCACGCGTGAAAGACGGACGCATCGTCAAGATAGGCATGGAGGGCAATTTCGACACAGAGCTCATCCTGGCGGCTCAGCCCGAGGTCATCTTCATCTCGCCCTTCAAGCGCGGAGGCTATGACGTCATCAAGGAGACCGGCATCACCCTCATCCCCCACCTCGGCTACAAGGAGCTCCATCCCCTCGGGCAGGCCGAATGGATCAAGTTCGTCGGACTCTTCCTCGGCAAGGAGCACGAGGCCGACAGTATCTTTGCAGGCATCGAGGAGAGGTATAATCGTCTGAAAGAAAAGACCCACCCCCTCCCGTCAAGGAGGGGAGAGGCTGGCGCGAAGGCGGCAAGCGGAAACGAAAGTCTCCCCTCACGGGGAGATTTAGAGGGGCTCCCCAAGGTCTTCTCGGGCGAGATGCACGGCGGCAACTGGTATGCGGTGGGCGGCAAGAACGCCTTGGCCCAGCTCTTCCGCGACGCAGGAGCCGACTATGTCATCAAGGACGACAACACGGGAGGCGTCAACATCGAGTTCGAACAGCTCTACGCACAGGCTGCCGACGCCGACTACTGGCGCATTCTCAACAGCTATCCCGGCGATTTCTCCTACGAAGCACTCAAGGCCAGCGAGCCACGCAACGAGCTCTTCCGAGCCTTCCGCGAGCGTAAAGTCATCTACTGCAACATGAAGCAGACGCCCTACTACGAGCTCGCGCCCATGATGCCCGACGTCCTGCTGGCCGACCTCATCGCCATCTTCCACCCCGAACTCATGCCCGACGACTATCAACCCACGTTTTACAGGCTGCTGAAATAAAGGTCAAGAAGAAACGTTATAACGTTATTTCGATATTTCGATATTCCGTTATTTCGATATTCCGATATTTCGAAAATTCGTGAATAAAGATGATTCTCGTTTTCGGCGGCACAACAGAAGGCCGCAAGGCTGCAGAGGTGCTGGAGCAGGCAGGCAAACCCTTCTACTACAGCACGAAGACGGGCGAGCAGGAGCTTGCCCTGAAGCATGGTCTGCGCCTCGACGGAGCCTTGGACGAAAGCGCTATGAAGCTGTTCTGCCGCGAGCACGACATCCGTCTGATCGTGGATGCCGCCCACCCCTTTGCCGAGCGACTGCATGCGACGGTGGCGATGGTAGCCGCTGCATTGAAGCTGCCCCTCATCCGCTACGAGCGCCTCTATCCCAAACGGGATCGTTCGCTGGAATGGGTGGATAGCGTCGAAGACATCCGATGGGGCGATGCTCCCCTGCGCATCCTCTCGACCTTGGGCGTCCAGAGCATAGCGCGACTGAAGCCCTACGAGAACGCCGACCGACATTTCCTCTACCGCATCCTCCCTCGTGAGAGTTCCATCACCCTCGCTCGTTCGCTGGGAGCTACCGACGAGCAACTCTGCTTCTACCACGAAGGCGAAGACGAGCAGAGCGTCCTGCAACGCTTGCAGCCCGATGTTCTCTTGCTGAAGGAAAGTGGCCTCTCAGGCGGATTCCTCGAGAAAGTAGAAGCCGCCAAAGCTTTGCGCATCCGCGTCATCGCCATCCGACGCCCCACGCTCTACTCTTCACCCTCCACCACGCACCACTCTTCACCCTCCACTGCGCACCACTCTTCACTTTCCACTCTCCACCCAACTCTCGTCGACGGTCCTCACGGCTTGCGTCGCGCGGTAGAACGCTTGCTGCCCGATTTCTTCACCTTGAAAAGCGGTCTCACCACAGGCACTTGTGCCACAGCTGCTGCTGTCGCCGCCTGGCATCGCTTGCTCACGGGCGAGACGCCTGACGAGGTCGCTGTACGGTTGCCTGATGGCGAAAGCATCAGGGTAACAGTCGCTTACGCCGACGACTATGCCTATTGCATCAAGGACGCAGGCGATGACCCCGATGTGACGGATGGCGCTGAGGTGCGAGCCTCGGTGGTGCCGTCCGACCACTTCCTGATACGCGGTGGCGAAGGCGTAGGGCGCTTCACGCTTCCGGGCTTTGACTATCCTCCGGGCGAAGCGGCCATCAACAGAGGCCCTCGACGGATGCTGCGCGAGAACATAACGGGCAACTACGCCGTCACCATCAGCGTACGCGATGGGGCCGACATCGCACGTCGTACGTTCAACCCAAGGCTCGGCATCGAGGGCGGCATCAGCATCATCGGCGTCTCGGGCATCGTCCAGCCCTACAGCGAAGAGGCCTTCCTCGAGAGCATCCGCAAGTGCTTGTGCGTGGCCGAAGCGAGTGGTGCTGAGCGCGTTGTACTCGGGAGTGGGGCCAAGAGCGAGGACGCACTCAAGGGCTTCTATCCCCATCTCCCCGCGCAGGCTTTCGTGCAGTATGGCAACCACGTTGGCGCAACGCTCACGATGGCCGACGAACTGGGCATCCGTCAGCTCACGCTGGGCATGATGTTGGGCAAAGCCGCGAAACTCGCAGCAGGTCAACTGGATACGCACAGCCGTCAAGGTACCTTCGACCGCGTGTTCGTCGCTCAGCTGTTGACTGAGGCTGGCATCGACCTCGACATCAGCTCCATCACGCTCGTGCGCGAGTTGTGGGACCTCCTGCCAGCCGAACGCATAGAACCTTTCGTGAAGGTCGTCATCGACCATTGTCGCCGCTATTGCGAGCCCCTGTTCACGAAAGGCGAACTCACCCTCCTACTCATAGACGACAAAGGCTGCATCTATGCCTGAGGAGGGCGACTATCATTCCTTCAGTTCCGAATCTTGGTGAGTTCTTGGTCTCCGGCGAGGCCTCGCACTTCCTTCAGAACGGCATGAGTAGGCCTTGGTCGAAGCGATAGCAAGCGCTGTCGCCCCTCCATTTGTCGGTGTAGCCGATGACCTCTGTTGTGCCGTCGCCATCGAGGTCGTCAAGGCGCAGGATATCGTAGGGCAGGCGAGCGAGCGCCCACGGGCCTTGCTGCGCACTCTCGCCGTAGTAGGGATAGAGAACATACCAGAACTCAGAGCCGTAGGTCGACGAGATGTCGTAGGTGTGGAGGACGTAGGCATCGACGCCCTTGACGAACTGAACGGTGTCGAAGAGCAGGCTGCCATCGTCGCGCCGACAGAAGTTCTTGTTGCCCACGGCAATGGCCTCGTCGAGGTTGCCGTCGGCGTCGGTCAGTACGACATAGGTGGAAGAGACCTCGTCGCGCAGCCCTTGGTAGAGGTTCAGACGCGAGGCGTCGGAGAGTGGGTAGGAGGCTACGAGGCTGACGGAGTCGGGTAGGAGACTGGCGGCAGGCTTAGTCGTTGGGACTTGCTTGCAGCTGGCCAAGAAAGCGCTGACGAAGAGCGCGAGAAGGATGGATTTCTTCATGAAAGATGAGGGGTTTGTGAAGGAAGACCCCACTCCCCTCTGCATCGCTCCGTGTGAGGCGGAGGAGAGTAGGGGGTGAGGTCGGACAGTTGTTTCAACTGACTGAGCAATAGAGCGTTCAGTCAGGACTTCTTATTTAGCAGTAGCGTGTTAGAGCGGATGGTACTGAACGAAGGCTTCCATCGCCTCGTAGGCAGCCAGACCAAGGCGGTTGTAGAGGTCGGCCGTAGCGTGGTTGCGGTCCTCTGCGCGCTGCCAGAACAGACGCTCGTCGTTGCCCAGGAACGGGGCACTCTCCATCTGCGAGGCATGCTTGAGGATAGCGTTGCGCTTCGTACGCAGTTCCTCGGGACTGATGGGCACAGCCATCTCGATGTGCTCAATCTCCCATTCAGCCCACGCACCACGATACATCCAGATGCGGCAGTTCTTCAGCCACTCGGCACCAGCCTCCTTCTCGATATCGATGGCGGCGAGCACAGCATCGGTGCAGACGCGGTGGGTGCCATGCGGGTCGGCCAGGTCGCCTGCCACGAAGATCTGATGCGGCTTCACTTCGCGCAGCAGGTCGAGCACGATGTCGACGTCGGCCTCGGAGATGGGGTTCTTGTGGATCTTGCCCGTCTCGTAGAACGGAAGGTTCAGGAAGTGTACGCGCTCGAGAGGGATGCCGCTGTACATCGATGCCATGCGGGCTTCGCCGCGACGGATGAGGCCTTTGACCTCGAGGATGTCACGCGTGTCGAAGTCCTCGGGTTTCTTCTTGTTGATGAAGTCGATGAACTCCTTGTAGCGAGCGTTGATGACCTCGTTCTTGCCCTCGTCGAAGAGTTCGTTGAAGCCATTGATGAAGTGCATGAAACGGAACACTTCCTCGTCGCCCACCGCGATGTTGCCGCTGGTCTCGTAGGCCACGTGAACCTCATGCTTCTGCTTGACGAGGCGTTGCAGCGTACCGCCCATCGAGATGACGTCGTCGTCGGGGTGAGGCGAGAAGATGATGATGCGCTTCTGCGCAGGCTTGGCGCGCTCGGGACGATTGGTGTCGTCGGCGTTGGGCTTACCTCCAGGCCAACCCGTGATGGTGTGCTGCAGGTCGTTGAAGATCTTGATGTTGACATCGTAGGCCGAACCGTAGATGGCCAGCAACTCGCCCAGTCCGTGCTCGTTGTAGTCCTTGTTGGTCAGCTTCAGGATGGGTTTGCCGGTCTTCTGGCAGAGCCACACGATAGCCGAGCGGATGAGTTTGTCGTCCCAGTCGCACGAGGTGACCAGCCACGGGCGGCGTATGCGCGTGAGGTTGGCTGCGCTCGAGAGGTCGAGGACCACTTGAACGTTGTTGTGCATCTGCAGGAAGGTAGCGCTCTGCTGGTCGGTCATCTCGCCTTCGACGGCGCTCTTGATGACCTCAGCTTTCTCTTCACCCCAAGCCAGGAGGAAGATCTTGCGCGCCTTGCGAATGGTGCTGACGCCCATCGTGATGGCGCAGACGGGTACGTTCTGCTCGTTGCCGAACACCTTGACGGCTTCAGCGCGGCTGGTGGCATCGAGCAGCACGAGGCGCGTGTGGCTGTTGCGCTGCGAACCTGTCACATTCAGGGCGATGTTGCCCATGCGACCGATGCCGAGCAGGCAGATGTCGATGCCGCCCATCTGCTCGATAAACTTCTCGTAGGCCATGCAATGCTCTGTGACGCGCTCCTGAGGAGTCGTGCCGTCGAGAGGATAGATGTTCTGCGAGGGGATGTCTACGCGATCGAAGAACTGCTCCTTCAGGATCTTCAGGTTCGACTGCACGCTGTCGGCAGGCAGGGGGTAGTATTCGTAGGTGACGAAGACCACGACGTTCTGGAAGCTCAGCCCTTCTTCCTCATGCATGCGCACGAGCTGGTTGAACACTTCGGTCAGCGTGGCACCACCCGAGAAGGCTATGGTGCAGGCGCGAATCTCGCGCTGGCGCTGACGGATGGTAGCCGCCACCTTGAGGGCTACGTCGATAGCAGCCTCCTCGGCGGTGGCATAGATGTCCGTGGGCAGTTTCTCAAAACGCGTGAGCACTGAGCGCTCGATGTTGCCACCCGGACGATAGTAGCGCGGCGACACGCGGTCCAGGGTGATCTGTGAACTTAGATTTGTTTTCATTCTGATAAGTTAGTTATGGTGTAAAGTGAACATGCGTGTTCAGAAGTAGAAGCCTACGCCGAGCTTGAAGCCAACGGTGCTGGCGTCGGCAAAGTCGTTGAGCGACATCTGATAGTAGACGGCAGGCTCGATGGTCAAGTATTGGTTGATGAAGAAAGCGTAGCCTATCTCGGGCGTGAGGTAGAAGTTATCGTAGGATTGCTCGTGGTGGGCATACTGGGCAGCCAGACCCAAGTAGATGCCATTCTGCTCGATGTAGTAGCGACCACCGACGCCGAACAGGAGCTCGTCCTGATGGATCTTGCGGCCTATGCTGTTCAGACGGTCGTAGGTGAGGCGCTTGTGGGTGTACTCGGCTTGAGCATAGAACATCCAGTCGTCGACGACGAACACACCAGCCGTAGCGCCGATGTCGAAGCGCAGCTTGTCGTTCTTGCTGTACGAGAAGTTGAGGCTGCTCGACGAAAGGTTCAAGTAACTCTTGCCGCCCTCGAACTGTGCGTTGGCGGTCAACGTGCAAAGGGCCATCATGCAGCCCAGAATGATTTTCTTAAACATGTTTTTACTCCTTATAATTAAAAATGATTCAATAATTTGCGCAAAACTAATGGTTTGCCCCGACTCGTACAAGAAAAGGTGCGAGTTTTTAGGTTTATTTAACGCTGTAGGTCGTCGAGATACCATTGATAGAGGCGTTGGATGCCCTCGTCAATCTCGATTTGGTGGTGCCAGCCCAGCTCGTGCAACTTGCTGACGTCGGTCAGCTTGCGCAGGGTGCCGTCGGGCTTGCTGCTGTCCCAACGGATCTCGCCTTCGTAGCCGATAGCGCGGCGGATCTTCTCGGCCAACTCGCGAATGGAGAGCTCTACGCCTGTGCCTACGTTGATGTGGCAGTTGCGAATCTCGTTGATGCCATCGGCGCTGAGGTGGTCGGCGTAGGTGTCGTGGAAATCGACGTTCAGCAGCACATGAACCGACGCATCGGCCATCTCCTCGCTCCAGAGGAACTCACGCATCGGTTTGCCTGTGCCCCAAAGGGTTACGGCGTCAGCCGTGATGCCGAAGTCGGCAAGCGGACGAGCCACAGGACGGCGCTCGAGGTCGCGGCGCAAGGCTTCGTCGTTGCCCTCACGCAGGCATTTGGCCAAATGAATCTTGCGGATCATAGCAGGCAGAACGTGAGAGCTTACGAGGTCGAAGTTGTCGTTGGGACCATAGAGGTTGGTGGGCATCACGGCGATGTAGTTGGTGCCGTATTGTAGGTTGAGGCTCTCACACAGTTTCAGTCCGGCAATCTTGGCGATGGCATAGGGCTCGTTGGTGTACTCCAGCGGCGATGTCAGCAGGCAGTCCTCGGTCATCGGCTGAGGAGCTTCGCGAGGGTAAATGCAGGTGCTGCCTAAGAAGAGCAGCCGCTCTATCCCGTGACGCCATGCTTCGCCAATCACGTTCTGCTGGATCTGCAGGTTTTGGTAGATGAAGTCCGCGCGGTCGTGCAGATTGGCCATGATGCCGCCCACGTGGGCAGCTGCCAGGACGACGGCTACGGGGCGCTCGGCATCGAAGAACTCGCGAACAGCTACGCCGTCCAGTAGGTCAAGTTCCTTGTGAGTACGCCCGACGAGATTGGTGAATCCACGTTCGAGCAGGTTGTTCCAGATGGCAGAGCCCACGAGTCCGCGATGTCCTGCCACATAGATTTTATCGGTCTTGTTTAATGATTTCATGCTTGAAGTTCCGACTTTTTTAACTTATTCAAATGTTTTTCGGCGCAAAGTTACATCTTTTTGATGATTTTCCACTATCTTTGTCCCCTGAAATAACATTTTCACTATGAAAAAACTTCAATCCTTCTTCCTTTTGGCACTCATGTGCCTCTGTTCAACCTTCGTGAATGCTCAGTCGGCAAAGGCGCCTAAGCGCGAATTCCGTGGAGCGTGGATTCAGGCCGTCAATGGTCAGTGGCAAGGCGTCGGGCGCGATGCCATGCAAGCTGAGCTGACACGCGAACTCAATGCTCTGCAGGCCGACGGCATCAACGCCATCCTCTTCCAATGCCGCGTTGAGGGCGATGCACTCTATGCCAGCAACTATGAACCTTGGAGCCGCTACCTCACGGGTCAGCAGGGAACGCCTCCTGCGCCCTATTGGGACCCTCTACAATGGATGGTCGACCAGTGCCACGCTCGAGGTATGGAGCTGCACGCTTGGATCAACCCCTATCGCGCCAAGACCAAAGGGACGCAGGCATTAGCTACCACGCATTATGCCGTCCAGCATCCCGAGCGTTGCTTCTCCTACGATGGATTGATGATTTTCGACCCGGGACTGCCCGAGAACCGTGCATTCATCTGCGCTGTAGCCAAGGACATCGTCAGCCGTTATGATATCGACGGTTTCCATATCGACGACTATTTCTACCCCTATCCTGTAGCAGGTTTGCCTATCCCCGACGATGCAGCCTACGCGGTCTATGGACGTGGACGCGATCGTGGCGATTGGCGTCGCGAGAATGTCAACCTGTTCATCCGCGAGTTGCACGACGTCATCCACAAGACGAAGCCTTGGGTCAAGTTCGGCGTCTCGCCCTTCGGCATCTATCGCAACCAACGTTCGTGGTCGCAGGGATCTGCCACCAATGGCCTACAGAACTACGACGACCTCTACGCCGACGTTCTTCTTTGGGTCAACGAAGGTTGGGTCGATTACAATGTCCCACAGATTTATTGGGAGATTGGCAATCGTGCTGCCGACTACGATACGCTCATTCGCTGGTGGAGTCAATACGCGCATGCGCGTCCTCTTTATATTGGTCAGGATGTCGACCGAACGGTTCAGAAGGGTGATATGGCGCAGAAGATGGCGCTCCAGCGCTCACTCCCAGGCATCAATGGCTCGTGCCAATGGTATGCTCGCGCAGTCGCTGACGACAAAGGTGGTTATGGCTCTGCTCTCCGCACCTACTACCATCGCACGCCTGCTATGCAACCCACTATGCCCTGGATTGATAAGAAAGCGCCTGGCAAACCTCGTAAAGCGAAGGTCGTCTGGATGCCCGAGGGTCCTGTACTCTTCTGGACAGCACCGCGTGGAAAGAAGGAGTTGGATGTTGCCAAGACCTACGCAGTCTATCGCTTCGCTCCTAATGAGAAGATAGACATCGAATCCATCGACCACCTCATCGCTATCACGCCGCAGACCTTCCTCGCCCTTCCTTATGCGAATGGCGCCCAACAGTACACCTACGTTGTCACTTCGCTCGACCGCATGCAGAACGAGAGCAAAGGAAAGAAAGTGAAGGTGAAACTGTAGACTCTAACTTGCATTTTGCCCTTATCGTCGATGCCCAAAAAGCGTAATACACATCCAGCGGAGAAGGCTGGTCAGTTCGCTGAAAGCCAAACTTCTGCAGACAAGCCCATCGTCCAGCCTCATGAGGACCAACCCTCCCCCTCTTTGCAAGAGACGAGGGCGGAGGGTGAGTCTGCCTTTATCCATATTGAGAAAGCCCGCGTCAACAACCTGAAGGATGTGACGGTGGACATACCCAGAGAGAAACTGGTAGTCATCACGGGTCTCTCAGGCTCGGGCAAGTCATCGCTCGCCTTCGACACCCTTTACGCCGAGGGCCAGCGCCGCTATGTTGAGAGTCTCAACGCCTATGCCCGTCAGTTCCTTGGGCGCATGAGCAAGCCCGACTGCGACTACATCTCAGGCATACCCCCAGCCATCGCCATCGAGCAGAAAGTCATCTCGCGTAACCCCCGTTCTACCGTAGGCACCAGCACCGAGATCTACGAGTATCTGCGCCTCCTCTATGCCCGCATCGGACGAACATTCAGCCCCATCAGTGGCTCTGAGGTGAAGAAACACACCACCGAGGATGTCGTCCAATGCATGCTGTCCTACTCGCCTGGCACGCGTTTCACCATGCTCTGCCCCATCCGTCAGACCGAAGGACGAACGCTCAAGGAACAGCTACGCGCCTATTTGCTTGAGGGCTACACACGCCTCGACGTCGATGGCGAAATCGTAAGAATTGAGGATTATCTCGAACAAAATGAGGGCAATGAAGGCCTCGAGAGAGCCGACGAACACAAAGGTAATGACGGACGCCAAGGCGATGCAGCCGGCTCCTCGGCTCTTCCTCGTCTGCTCATCGACCGCCTCTCGGTCTCGGACGAGAAAGCCACCATCTCCCGCCTCGTCGACTCTGCCGAAACCGCTTTCTACGAGGGTGGGGGAGAGCTCACGCTACGCTTCCTGCCGGCAGGCATCGAGCACACGTTCTCCACGCGATTTGAGGCCGATGGCATTACCTTCGAGGAGCCTTCCGACCAACTCTTCGCTTTCAACTCACCTATGGGCGCCTGTCCTACCTGCGAGGGTTGGGGCAACGTCACCGGTATCGACCCACATTTGGTCATCCCCGATTCGTCCAAGAGCATCTATGAGGGCTGTGTCCAATGTTGGCGTGGGGAGAAAATGAACGAATGGAAGACCGAATTCATCCGTATGGCTGAGGGCATTCGCTTCCCTATTTTCAAGCCTTATTACGAGCTGACCAACGAGGAGCGCGACATCCTTTGGCACGGGCGTCATCGTGGTCTCTCGCTTGAAGATCGTTGGATGCGTCATGATGTCTGCATCGACCTTTTCTTCGACTACCTTCGTGAAGGGCGTTACAAGATACAGAATCGCGTCATGCTGGCTCGTTATACAGGCAAGACCGAATGTCCTGACTGTCACGGCACTCGCCTACGTCCTGAAGCATCCTACGTCAAGGTGGGTGGTCGCGCCATCACCGAACTCATCGACATGCCCATCACCGAGCTTCATCACTGGTTCAGTCGGTTGGATGAGTCGCTGACTCCCCACGAACAGCAAGTGGCTAAGCGTCTGCTTGTTGAGATACGCTCACGCTTGCAGTTCCTGCTCGACGTAGGCCTCGGTTATCTCACCCTTGGACGTCGCTCCAACAGCCTTTCAGGAGGCGAGAGCCAGCGCATCAACCTGGCCACCAGTCTCGGTTCGTCGCTCGTAGGTTCGCTCTACATCCTCGATGAACCCAGCATAGGCCTTCATAGCCGCGACACAGCACGTCTCATCCACGTCCTCCGGCAGCTCGTAGACCTCGGCAACACCGTCGTCGTCGTCGAGCACGACGAAGACATCATCCGAGCTGCCGACTATATCATCGACATAGGTCCTGAAGCCGGCAGGCTGGGCGGTGAGGTGGTCTGCCGTCTCACCTCCATCCCCTCTCTGTTGGGCAAGGACGTCTATGCCATCGGAGGCCAAGCCTCAGAAAACATTCCCGAAAATGTGATTCAACGCTCTCACACCCTCCAATGGCTCTTGGGATTAGATGGTTCCTGTGCAGAAGCTTCTGCCCTTGAGGGTGAGCGCTCTCTCCCTCATTGTGAAGGCGATGGGAGAGTCTTCGGAGGAAGAGCCTTTTCAGGAGGGCGGGCCTCCTCGCGCTTCATCACCGTTCGTGGTGCTCGAGCCAACAATCTTCGAGGCATCGACGTGCGTTTCCCCCTGAACGTGATGACGTGCGTCACTGGCGTCTCAGGTTCAGGCAAGAGCAGTCTCGTGCGCGACGTCTTTTATCGTGCTATGAAGCGCCAACTCGATGAGGTGGTCGACCGCCCTGGTGAGTTCATAGCGCTCGAGGGCGACCTCGATGCAGTCAAGGCGGTGGAGTTCATAGACCAGAACCCTATCGGCAAGAGTTCGCGTTCCAACCCTGTCATCTATGTCAAGGCTTACGACGAGATACGCCGTCTCTTCGCCGACCAGCCGCTTTCCAAGCAAATGGGATTCACAGCCAGTCACTTCTCGTTCAACACCGAAGGCGGGCGTTGCGAGGAGTGCAAGGGCGAAGGAACGGTCACGATTGAGATGCAGTTCATGGCCGACCTCGTTCTCGAGTGTGAGTCGTGCCACGGGCAGCGCTTCAAGAGCGACATCCTCGACATTCGTTTCCACGGACAGAACATCAACGACGTTCTCAACATGACCGTCCGCCAAGCGATGGACTTCTTCGCTCAGCATAATGAGAAGCGCATCGTGCGACGTCTCCAACCCTTGCTCGACGTGGGCCTTGGTTACATCAAGCTCGGACAGTCGTCAAGCACCCTCTCAGGTGGTGAGAATCAGCGCGTTAAACTCGCCTACTATATCGGTATGGAGAAGCAGCAGCCCACGCTCTTCATCTTCGACGAACCCACCACAGGCCTCCACTATCACGACATACGCCGTCTGCTGGCTGCCTTTGATGCCCTCATCGAACGAGGCCACACCATCGTCGTCATCGAACACAACCTCGACGTCATCGCACGAGCCGACCACATCATCGACCTCGGTCCAGAGGGTGGTGCCGAAGGCGGTAACATCGTCTGCGAAGGCACACCAGAGCAAGTGGCAGCCTGCGAAGCGAGCTACACAGGACAATTTTTGCGCAAAAAACTCAAATAATCTACAAAATGTTTGGCGCATAAGCGATTTTGCGTTAATTTTACGGCGAAAACGAGCATTTAACTACCCTTTTTTAACCCTTTAAACCCTAAAAAGTATGAAAAAGTATTTAGCAGAAATGGTAGGCACGATGGTTCTCGTGCTCATGGGTTGCGGCGTAGCAACCAGCATCGGATGTGGTGAGCCTGCAGGCGTAGCAGCCACAGCACTCGCCTTCGGCCTCGCAGTCGTCGCTATGGCTTACACCATCGGCGGCATCAGCGGTTGCCACATCAACCCCGCTATCACCTTGGGCTGCTTCCTCTCGAAGCGCATCTCGGGTAAGGACGCTTGCATGTACATGATTTTCCAAGTCATCGGCGCTTTCATCGGCTCCGCTCTGCTCTGGCTGCTCACTTCCAACACCGCTGTCGAAGGCACGGGTGCCAACGACCTGCAGGAGGGTGTCACCGTCCTCGGCGGACTCTTGGCTGAGATTATCTTCACCTGCGTCTTCGTCCTTGTCGTCCTCGGCACCACCGATGCCAAGAAGGGTGCTGGCAACTTCGCAGGCCTTGCTATCGGTCTCTCGCTCGTGCTCGTGCACCTCGTCTGCATACGCTACACCGGCACCAGCGTCAACCCCGCTCGTTCTATCGCTCCCGCTGTCTTCCAGGGTGGTACGGCTCTCTCCAACCTCTGGATCTTCATCGTAGGTCCCTTCGTAGGTGCCATCTGCGCTGCTGGCATCTGGGCTTGCATCGGTTGCGACTGCGATAAGTGCGAGAAATAAGCACTCCGCCTTCTCCTTTCTATCTGAATACGCACACACCCACTTCTTACTCCCCCCGCCGACAACTCTCTCGTCAGCGGGGGCTTTTGTTTCCATCCTGCGCGACCATACGCTCTGCCCTACACGTATATACGCTCCGCCTCACACGTATATACGCTCAACCCTTCGCGTACTATACGCTCCGCCCTTCGTGTACTATACGCTCCGCCCTTCGTGTACTATACGCTCCGCCTCACACGTATATACGCTCAACCCTTCGCGTACTATACGCTCCGCCCTTCGCGTACTATACGCTCAGCCTCACACGTATATTCGCTCAGCCCTTCGCGTACTATACGCTCAGCCCTTCGCGTACTATACGCTCCGCCCTTCGCGTACTATACGCTCCGCCTCACGCGTATATTCGCTCCGCCTTACGCGTATATACGCTCGAGCCGATGCGACCATTCGTGATGTAACGCTTCGCCAATGCGTCAGTTCAGCAAGCGTGAAAATGACAAATGTCAACAAAAATGGCGCAAGGATTGAAAAAATCACAAGCGTCATGTTGTTTTTGCAATAAAATCGTTACCTTTGTGCCCTCAGAGTAGGTAGCTATGTTAGCCGGCTCAATTCGTTATCGGGCAAAAGCGCTCAAGGCGGCAATCGCCTGTCGCCGACCGCTCAGCCTGATTTCATCAAACACTTGATTCTACAATCACTCAAAAAACTCATAATCACATGGCAAAAATGAATTTTGGCGGCGTCATCGAGGAAGTGATGACCCGCGAGGAGTTCCCACTGGAGAAGGCACGTGAGGTGCTGAAAAACGAGACTATCGCTGTGCTTGGCTACGGCGTTCAGGGTCCTGGTCAGGCTTGCAACCTGCGCGACAATGGCTTCAACGTCATCGTTGGTCAGCGTGAAGGCAAGACCTATGACAAGGCTGTTGCTGACGGTTGGGTGCCCGGTGAGACGCTGTTCTCACTCGAGGAAGCTGCTGAGCGCGGCACTATCGTCTGTCTGCTCCTCTCCGATGCTGCTCAGATGCAGCTCTGGCCCACAATCAAGCCTCATCTGACGGCTGGCAAGACGCTCTACTTCTCTCACGGCTTCGCCATCACGTGGAACGATCGCACGGGTGTTGTACCGCCAAAGGACATCGATGTCATCATGGTCGCTCCTAAGGGTAGCGGCACTAGCCTTCGCACGATGTTCCTCGAGGGTCGCGGCCTCAACAGCAGCTATGCCATCTATCAGGATGCCAGCGGCAAGGCACTGGAGAAGGTGCTTGCTTTCGGCATCGGCATCGGCTCGGGTTACCTCTTCGAGACTACGTTCCAGCGCGAGGCCACCTCTGACCTCACTGGCGAGCGCGGTTCGCTGATGGGTGCTATCCAAGGTCTGCTGCTGGCTCAGTACGAGGTGCTGCGCGAGAATGGCCACACGCCCTCTGAGGCATTCAACGAGACGGTTGAGGAACTGACGCAGTCGCTCATGCCGCTCTTCGCCCAGAAGGGTATGGACTGGATGTACGCCAACTGCTCGACGACAGCCCAGCGTGGCGCTCTCGACTGGATGGGCCCGTTCCACGATGCCATCAAGCCCGTTGTGGAGAAACTCTATGCCAGCGTCAAGTGTGGCAATGAGGCTCAGATCAGCATCGACAGCAACTCTAAGCCTGGCTATCGCGAGGGGCTCGAGAAGGAGCTTGCCGCTCTGCGCGAGAGCGAGATGTGGCGCACGGCTGCCGTCGTTCGTCAGCTGCGTCCCGAGAACAACTGATTTCTCGAAGTCTATAAGACGTTTAGGCCTGCGCTTGGTTCGATGAGAACGAGGCGCAGGTCCTTTTTTGCAGGAAAATGAGTCTGCTCTGCGAAAAAAAGCGTGCCCGATGACCAACATATCAAATTTATCGTTACCTTTGCAGCATAAAACTACTACTAAGCGCCATGCAAACAGACAGCATTGTCATCATCCCTACTTACAACGAGAAAGAGAATATAGAGAACATCGTACGCGCCGTCACGAGTTTAAAGGAGCATAGCTTCAACGTGCTGGTGATTGACGATGGTTCACCCGACGGCACCGCTGATATCGTGAAACGATTGATGAACGACGACATGAACGGTCGCCTCTTCCTCGTTGAGCGCTCTGGCAAATTGGGACTTGGCACAGCTTACATTGCAGGCTTCAAGTGGGCGCTGGAGCATGGCTACGAATACATCTTCGAGATGGATGCCGACTTCAGTCACGCGCCTGCCGACCTGCCTCGCTTGCTGGCTGCCTGTCGCGAGGAGGGCTATGACATGAGCATAGGTTCGCGCTACATAACAGGCGTGAACGTGGTCAACTGGCCGATGGGGCGCGTATTGATGAGCTATTTCGCATCGAAATACGTTCGTGCCATCACGGGACTTGATATTCACGACACGACGGCGGGCTTCGTCTGCTATCGCCGTCAGGTGTTGGAGACCATTAACCTCGATGACATCCGCTTCAAGGGCTATGCCTTCCAAATCGAGATGAAGTTCACGGCATACAAATGTGGATTCCGCATCAAAGAGGTGCCCGTCATCTTCGTCAATCGAGAACTGGGCACAAGTAAGATGTCAGGCGGCATCTTCTCCGAGGCGGTGTTCGGCGTAATGCGCCTGCGCTGGGACGGTTGGTTCAAGAAGTACAAGCAGAAGCCTGCTTCATGAGCGTCTTGTAGTTGTCGTGTCACCCCCTCATAGCGCATGAATACAAAGACAAAGGTTTTCGAGGATATTATTTATGTGTCCGACGGTCACGTCCGACGGGCAGATATCGTTGTTGAGGACGAGTTTATCGCCAAGATAACGGACAAGGAGGAGTTAGCGGGAACGAAAACGGGAGCGCTGACTGAATGCTTGAAGGCTGTCGCTTCGAGCGGAGAGGCTGTTCTGCTTCCGGGTATAATAGATGAACACGTGCACACGCGCGAGCCAGGCCTTACGCACAAAGGCGATCTCACGACAGAGACGCATGCAGCGGCAGCGGGAGGTGTCACTACCATCATGGACATGCCTAATGTGGTGCCGCAGACTACGTCGCTCGAAGCATTGGCCGAGCGGCAGGCACTCGGAGCTGCCCACGCTTTTGTCAACTACAGTTTCTACTTTGGTGCTACCAATGCCAACTCCGCTTTGTTGCCACAACTCGACCCTACTGAAGTGCCTGCCGTGAAGTTGTTCATGGGCAGTTCTACAGGAGGGATGCTTGTGGATCACGGTGATGCATTGCAGACTGTGTTCGAGCGTTCGCCGCTGCCCATCATGACCCATTGTGAGGACTCGGCAATCATCTCCAAGAACATGCGCGAGGCGCAAGCACGCTATGGCGACGACCCTGTTGTCAGTCACCACAGCGAAATACGAAGTCGCGAGGCTTGTGTGGCTTCGACCAAGCTGGCTATTGAACTGGCCCTCAAGCATGGAAGCCACCTTCATGTGGCACACCTCTCAACAGCTGATGAATTGAAACTTCTTGAGAATCTAGAACCTCTAGAATCTTTAGAAACTCTAGAACCTCTAGAGCATCTAGAAAAACTAGACGCTCTAGACAATCTAGCTTATCCCCTCAACAGGCGTTTTTCTGCTCGCATTACAGCTGAGGTTTGCCTTCCTCATCTGCTGTTCTGCGACGAGGACTACGCTACTCTCGGCACTCGCATCAAATGCAATCCATCAGTGAAAACGCGTGCAGACCGCGATGCCCTTCGTTGTGCTATAGCCGACGGACGCATTGCTACAGTGGCTACAGACCACGCACCCCACTTACTCAGCGAGAAGGAAGGCGGTTGCATGCGTGCTGCCTCAGGTATGCCGATGGTGCAGTTCTCACTTGTGGCGATGCTGCAACTCGTGGACGAGGGCATCGTCTCGTTGCCGCAGGCCGTAGCGTTGATGTGCCATCATCCAGCTCAACTTTTCGCTATTCGTGATCGTGGGTTCATTCGCGAGGGCATGAAAGCCGATTTGACTTTAGTGCATCGTCAGCCTTGGATGCTGAGTAGTCAGAACATCGTCAGCCGTTGTGGTTGGAGCCCACTCGAAGGTCGCACGTTTGATTGGCAGGTAGCTGAGACCTACTGCAACGGACGCTTGATCTATGATCACGGCTCGTTCGCCGAAGGCAACCTTCACGCTCAAGCCCTGCGCTTCGACCGCGACTGAATGTCGAATCGTGCGAATGTTTTCTCTTCATGTAAGGCTGCGGTACGTAAAAGCTTATATTATAGCACGATGATACAGACGCTCCACTATCGTCTTCAAGAAGTTACCGACTACATCAATTGGAGTTATTTCTTCCATGCATGGGGCTTTCCAGCGCGTTTCGCAGGCATCGCCAACATCCATGGGTGCGACAGCTGTCGTGCGCATTGGTTAGCCGATTTCCCTCAAGCCGACCGCCAACGAGCCGCCGAGGCGATGCAACTGCACAAGGAGGCGTTGCGTATGCTGGTGCGACTCGGTGCTGAGGGACATCGCGTTCATGTCCGCTTCGGGCTCTTCGATTGCAACGCTGATGGCGATGATATCCTTGTCGACGGCAAACTTCGGCTTTCGATGTTGCGTCAACAGCATGAACCCTACCTATGTCTGGCCGACTACGTGCGCCCTCTCAACGACGAAGGCCTGAAGGACCATATCGGAGTCTTTGCTGCTGCTGCCGACGTAGGCATCGAACAGCATTTTGCCGAAGGGGCATCCGATGCCGACGCTTATCTTCATCTGCTTTGTCAGACGTTAGCCGACCGCCTGGCCGAAGCAGCTATCGAGCGTGCTCATCAAGCTATTCGCAAGTCTTACTGGGGATATGCGCCTGATGAGCAGCTTTCCATTGCCGACCTTCATGCTGAGCGTTTTCAGGGCATTCGTCCTGCTGTGGGTTATCCCAGTTTGCCCGACCAGAGTCTGAACTTCGACCTCGATGCGCTTATCGACTTCTCAGAAATAGGTATCACTTTGACGGAGCACGGCGCTATGCGTCCTCATGCCAGCGTGAGTGGACTGATGATTGCTCATGCAGATGCCCACTATTTCAGCATTGGACTCATTGGCGACGACCAATTGAATGACTATGCCCAACGAAAAATGCGCACCCCCGAGGAGATGCGCACTTATCTGGCTGCGAATCTGAAGTGATTCGCGCTATTAATGAATCAATACTTTCTCGACTATCTTGCCTGCTCGCACGAGGTAGACGCCAGTTGGTAATGACGGAAGCGAGCCGTAGCGTCCCTGCCAAATCATCTGCCCCTGTACGTTGAAAAGGCTGACGAGCGAAGTTGGCGAAAGACGTTCAGTTGCAGTCGTACCCACAATTCCATCAGCGCTGCCGTGCAGATACTCCTCGCAGTATGACAACTGTTGGCGAACTGCGGCATCATCGGGCGATAGCGTATAGTTGTTGCGCAGCACGAAGACACCGGCGTTCTCGACGCGCGACGAGCCCTTCACGCCTTGCTCGTCGTCCACAGCTAAGAGAACGTGAGCTCGACGAGGACCGATTGTGTAGCCACCATCGTTACGCTGTTGGAAGGTGATGGCTTGTGGCTCATCAGCCAGCCAAGCTGTAGTTGCGTCGACATGGAGGTACTGACGTGCGCCGAGGTTGTAGAAATAGTACTCGCCGTGGGTCTCTGAGCGAAGGATGAGCCAGTTGTCGGAGGGTGCAGAGACGCGCGTCGGACGTTGATAGGCGGCCAGCGCAGTAGCGTCCGTAGCCCCTGCGATGGTCAGTTGTCCTTGCTCGTTGACGACGAGGTCGCCGTAGCCGTATGGATTGTGCAGCTGATAGGCCGTGAAGGAGGTGATGTGAACGGGTTTGTCGACTGTTCCCCAGGCCAGCGGCTGTGCCGTTTCGCCCAAGTGAGCAATGGCTTCACGAAGTGCTACAGCATCCTCGATGCGACCATCGTCGTAGACAGCCTTCAACTCTTGCAGCGCTTCGGGTCGATAACCACCCAGGCAGTCCTCTTGGGCTAACAAGGCTGCGGCCAGTTGTTTCAAGTCGTCGAGCCGATATTCGTTCTTGAAGTATATCTCGTTGATGGCCAAGTTGTAGCCGTTGCCGTGACCCGAAGTGAAGCGACAGCGGAAGTAGCGCGACGTGATAGGTTCGGGCAGCACGATGGTGGGGGCGTCGTCGTTGTCGAAGGTGAATGTGCCAATCAGTTTCCACGTGCGTCCGTTGTCAGAGATGGAGAGCTGCATCTCGCGAGCGCGATTGTTGAGGTCCATGCTTTGGTAAAGGCCGATGCTGGTAATACGCTGGGGTTCGCCAGCATCGAACTCGAAGGTGTGGGGATAGGCTGTGTAGCCACGATTGTGGTAGTAGGACGATGTGTTGCCATCCATGATCTGTGCTGCACGTCCATAAGGACCCTCGCTGACAGTCTCCTCGTCGCTAAAGCTGATAAGTTTCCAGAGCGAAGGGTCGGAGACAACGCGCGTCTGCTCGATGCGCATGCTGATGTCCTTGTTGTTATTGTGAAGTAGCGCTAAGTCCACACGCTCGCGCAGGGCCTGGATGTTGATGGTGTCGACCCAAGGCATTTGTCCCTGTGCGACGGGTTCGTAAGTGTCAGCGCTGTCGCGAACACCCAACAGACCACCTGTCTCGACATAGAACGTGTTGTCGTAGAGTCCCGTGACGCCGTGACCATAGTCGTTGCGTGAATTGCGAATAGTGGCCGACTGTGTACTGCCGAAGCCTGCATGATTCAGGCTGAACCACTTTCCGCTGGCTGTGGAGCGCATGGAACCATTGCGATAGTAGACGCGACGATAGCGGTCGCCACCGAAGCCACTCCAGTTCTCGATGAAGCTGTACATGCCCGAGTTGTTGCCTTCCATGCGGTAGGTGTTGGCCGCACGGATTGTGCCGAAGTAGTGCCACTCGCTCTCCTCGGCTTGCTTGTACCAGTAGGAGAGCAGCGTGCTGCGGAAGGGTGTCACCGTCGTCGAGCCATCGGCGTTGGTTGTCGTCATCTCGATGTAATCTGGGCGCTCATACATGAGCATCTGCACCCAGTGATCGGTCTGCCAACGCTGTCCCTCGGGATAGCGCAAGCTGGCGCCTGTGCCTTCGCCGCCGAAACGCACGGCATAAGCCTCAGGTCCCACGTCGACGGCCCCCGAACGCAGGTAGTCGGGTAGGGCCTTGTCTTTGTCGGTGTCGCCCGAATCCCAGGCCGAGAAGATGACGGCGTGAGTCCAGGAATCGTCATTGAGCAAATGGTTGGTCTGAATGCCCGAGTAGAGTCCCGATGAACCGATCGTCATCTGATAGGTGCACGACTGCTTCAAGGCTTCGGGGATGAGGGCTTCCATATAGATCCAGTCGAACGACTCGCCGGCAGGTGCCTTAGGGTCGGTGGTGCTCCACCAGAGGTGAACGGCGGGTGCCATCATCGAGTTGGCGGCTGTCGCTTTCTGGCGGGCTGTGCGCTGGAAGGTGAGGTAATAGAGTCGTCCAAGGTTGGTGCTTGCGTCGGGACTTGTCAGTTGGATAAGGTACCAACCATCTTCCTTCAGCTCCGTATCGGGCATGATCTCGAAGGTCTGAATGCCCGATTTGCCGGTTTGGTTCTGAACGGTGTGATCCACGATGACCTGTCCAGTTGGAGGATAAGTGATGCGGACGTTGAACGTGACGGTAGTGCTGCGGTTCTTAGGTACGATGGAGGCGTCGGCACGCACGTGTCCCGCTGGTAGACGGACGACGTAGGATACGATAGTGCCCTCGTCGAAGTCCCACGTGATCCAGTTGTCGCTCTCTGAATAGCCTGTGGCCAATCCGTCTTTCTCGCGATAATGACGCCCGGCCCAGACGGTGTCGGTCTGAGCTTGCCAATCGGTGGCCAAGACGGGGGCAACGGTCAGCAGCAACAGCGTTGTCAGAAGAGTTTTCAGGTAAGTAGAATTCATAGCTATAATCGGTTTGTTGAAAGGTCGTCAAGTGTTGAAAAGTCGTCAAGAGTAGAACGGTCGTCAAATGACGGATGGCCGTCAAATGACGGAAGGTTTTTGAACGGAGTTTCGCTTATTCGTTCATCTTCTCCATGTTCTCCTTGGCCATTCTTACGTATTCCTGGACGTAGGCATGCGAGCGGAAATAGGGCGAAGCCAGCGTGATGAGTTCTTCAATCTGGGGAGTGAGAACGGGGTAAGGGTAGTTGCTCGTTGCAATCATGAACACACCTGGACCTAGCGGATCGTCCATGTGAGCCTTGATGAAGGCGGTGACGAGCTGGTCGTTGCGTGCCGACAACTGAGCCGCTTCCTGATTCAGTTGGGCGATGATGTCGGCGTGATCAAGTCCCTCGAGAATCATCTGGCTCTCGCGTCGAGGCAGAGCTTGCATCTGTTCGTCCAGATCTGCTTTCTTGCGGATGAAGGCGTAGAGGGAGTCGTTGAGTTCAGACCCTGATACGCGGCGCTCTGTCTCCGTCAGGGTGATCGTGAGCGGTGTCTCGTCGATAACGATAGGCATCACACTCTCGTCGCCAAGGAACAGGCTGCCCATCGTCACCGAATCCATCTCGGCATCGAAATGGAAACGTCCATGAACGACGCGTGACGAGTCAATGGCACGCAGGTCGCCGTCGGAGTAGATGCGGAGGTAGAGCATACGTCCTTCCAACTCAGCCAGCGAGGTGGTGCCTTGGATGTTCATTTTCGAATGGCAGCCTGCGAGCGAGAGGAGCAAGCTGATCAGCAACAAATCGTGCAATCGATAGTGTTTCATTGAGATATAGTAAGTTTTTTTAGTCTTCAGGGTCATAAGTACCCTCGGCAGGAGGGTTGTATTCATCGACGAGGCGGCTGTTGATGATATCGTAGACCTCTTGCATCGTAGCGCGCTCGCCTTCGGGACCTTGTCCGACCGAGGTGACGGCAGGATGAATGACCAGCGAGAGTGGGTGCCACGTGACGAAGTTGAAGCCGCGCGAACGAGGCAACACATCGAAGGAGCCATTGATGGTGAGCGGCAACAGCGGCAGTTTCAGTTCGTCGGCTAGTTGAAAAGCTCCGCGCTTGAAGCGTCGCATGCGACCATCCCAAGTGCGAGCGCCCTCAGGGAAGATCACCAGCGAGATGCCGTCTTTCAGGATAGCGCGAGCGCGGTCGTGCGTCTCCTTCATCTTCTTGGGGCCTCCCTTTTGGTCGACAAAGATGAAGCCAGCGCTCTCGCAGGCACGTCCCACGAGTGGCATCTGACGCAGTTCCTGCTTCAACATCCATTTGAAATGGCGGTTGAGGAATCCGTAGATGAGAAAGATGTCGAACGCGCCCTGATGGTTGGGCACGATCACGTAGCTCTGCTGAGGGTCCATGTTCTCGCGGCCTTCGATGTGAACGGGCAGCAGCAACAGCCGCACGAAGATGCGCGACCACCACTTGCCTGGATAATAGCTCCACCATGAAGCGTTCAGCAACGCACAACCCAAGATGGTCGCCAGCGCTGTCAGGATCGTGATGACCAGCAGCAAGGGCGAGATCAGGAGTTGGTATAGGCGATAGAGCAGCGTCATGAGTTCTCTTCTTTCTTCAGTTCAGCCGGGATGCGGAAAGCGGTGTACAACTCGAGCACGCAGCCTATGGCCAGACAGACGACCCATTCGTTGCGACGGGCGAAGCCGAAGCGGAACGTCTGCATTGCCATGCAACAGGCGGCGCACAGGAAAGCGATGAGTCCCAACAGCTGCTGACGGCGCAGTCGACGAATCGTGAAGTTGCGCCCCTCGTAGCGTTGCATCATTTGCAGAGGGCAGAAAATCAGGGCGCCCACGCAGAAGAAGGCCGTAGCCGTGATGGGTCGCCACAGGTAGGCTGCAGCGCCGAAGAGCATGAAGCAGGCTGCCAGCTGCTGGAGTCGTAAGAGTCGGGGAGAGAGTTCAGTCATGAGTCGGAGGCGTTGAAGTCGTTTCGGCAGCAGTTGCAGCAGGAGCCTCGGTCGGAGCGATCAGCTCGGTGCTGTCGTTCTTGGTGGCATTGCTGTCGGGCACCGCGGTGGCTGTGGGGCTCTTGGCGACAGGAGTCTTCTGAGTGGGAACCGCAGCTTCCACATAGCCATCATCAGGGTTCACAAAGACGAAGACGTCCTCGTTGTCGCGCTTCATGCGATAGCGCTCGCGTGCCATCTTCTCAACCATCTCGCGCGAGTTCTCGAGTTGCTGCAGCTGCTCCTTCTCATCGTCGTATTGCTGCTGGTACTTGGCAATCTCGCGTTTCAGGTTATTGATTTCCATTCGGCGTTCGTAGCGCGACCAGAGGCTGTTCTCGTCGAGCACCCCAAGGATGAGCAGGAAGATCAACAGCGCTGCCCAATATTTGTAGCGACGAATGTAGTTCCAAAACGTAATGAGTCGTCCCATAATCGTTATTTAATTCCTTATTTCCTTTGATTATTTCTGCTTTTATGCCGCGAAGATAGCACTAAATTATGAAATACGTATCACGATTGAATATTTTTCCTCTCCGAAAGCGCTCCTTTTAGACTTTTTTTGTAATTTTGGCGGCGAAAAAGGCTTCCAAAGCCGTTTATTGATTGACTTCGACAACCCTAAAACGCTCAATAATCCCATCATGTCTGAATATATCGTCTCTGCGCGCAAGTATCGCCCGATGACGTTCAGCAGTGTGGTCGGGCAGTCGTCCATTGCCACCACCTTGAAGAATGCCATCCATAGCGGCAAGCTCGCTCACGCCTACCTCTTCTGCGGGCCGCGTGGCGTAGGCAAGACCACTTGTGCACGCATCTTCGCCAAGACCATCAACTGCCTCCATCCCCGCGAGGACGGCGAGGCCTGCAACGAATGTGAGTCGTGCCTCTCGTTCAACGAACAGCGTTCGCTCAATATCCATGAGCTCGATGCAGCCTCCAACAACTCGGTCGACGACATCCGCAACCTGATCGACCAGGTGCGCATTCCGCCTCAGATTGGCAAGTACAAGGTGTTCATCATTGACGAGGTGCACATGCTCTCGACTCAGGCTTTCAATGCGTTCCTCAAGACGCTCGAGGAGCCCCCTGCCCATGCTGTCTTCATCCTCGCTACGACCGAGAAACACAAGATTCTGCCGACCATCCTCTCGCGTTGTCAGATCTATGATTTCCAGCGCATGACCATCGAGAACACCGTCCAGCATCTGGCTCACGTGGCCGAGCAGGAGGGCTACACCTATGAGCCCGCTGCCCTCAACGTGATTGCCCAGAAGGCCGACGGCGGCATGCGCGACGCCCTCTCCATCTTCGACCAAGTGGTCAGCTACACCGGGGGCAACATTACCTATCAGCAGGTCATAGAGAACCTGAATGTACTCGACTACGACTACTATTTCCGTCTCGTCGACCTGCTTCTCGAGAAGAAAATCAGCGAGAGTCTGCTGCTCTACAACGAGATCTTGGCCAAAGGCTTCGAGGGAGGCCCCTTCATCAGCGGTTTGGCCTCGCATCTGCGCGATTTGCTCGTCAGTCGCGACCCACAGACGGCTCAGTTGCTCGAAGCCAGCGACGACATCCGCCAGCGCTACGTCGAACAAGCTCAGCGCTGCCGTCCGCAATGGCTCTATCGTGCCATCAGGATCTGCAACGACTGCGACCAGGCCTATCGTACGAGCCACAACAAACGCCTGCAGGTGGAACTTACCCTCATCGAGGCGGCACAAGCTACTGACGACGAGCCTTCTGCGGGGCGCCGCCCCGTACGTATTCTTAAACCCATCTTCAGTCTCCTGGCGACAGCAGCTGCCGCCGGCGAGACGACTGTCGTTGCTACCTCAGCGACAGCTACAGTCAGTTCGTCTGCTCCCTCAACCTCCTCTCATGCAACTACTGCTGCCCCAGCGTCGCAAGCTCCACAGGCCCGTCAGCCCTCGCAGCCTGCCCCTGAGATAGCCGTCCCCAAGCGACCATCCACCTCGACCGGCAAAGCTTCGTCGCTGAACCTCGACAAGTTGACTCCCTCTATTGGACATTTGCGCTCCAAGAGAACGCCAGCCGCTACGGTCGGCAATCAAGCCGAACCCACTTCCGCCAAGACGGAGACGCTGGAGGAGAAGCCCTTCACGCTCAACGATCTCCTGTTGCAATGGCAGTTCTTCATCCAGCAACTGCCTGTGGCCGATACGGCTCTCGCGCAGAACATGCGCATCATGCAGCCACGCCTCTCCGAAGACGACGAAACGACCATTCTCCTTGACATCGAGAACGAGGACATCGCCGCGATGCTGGATCCCAAGTTGCCTGAACTGCAGCAGTTCCTGCAGAAAGCGCTTCACAATAGCCACATCACCATCAGTTGTCAAGTGGTCAAGCGCGAACAGGTGGCCGTGCGCAGCTACGACAAGCGGCAACAGTTGCGTCATTTCTGCGATTTGAATCCAAGCCTGATCAGTTTGGGCAAGACCTTCAAGCTTGAGTTGACCTAACCGATGATCATCTTCAACCGTTTTATCCCCTTCGGCACTTTCCTTGCCATCAATCTCTTCGGCCTCATCTTCGTCCGTAAGGGGCATAAACTCACAGAGGTTGACTTGCGTCACGAAAGCATCCACACGCGTCAGATGCGCGAGCTGCTCTACGTGCCCTTCTACGTCCTCTATGTACTCGAATGGCTCGTCCGGCTCATTCAGCATCGCCATTTCATGCGTGCCTACCTCTCTATTTCTTTCGAGCGCGAAGCTTATGCCCACCAGTATGAACCCGACTACCTTCAGCAGCGCCACCACTTCGCTTGGCTGCGCTATCTCTGACACCTCTTTCTCCCTTTGCTTTTTGATACATAGCATGAGAGCATAGGTGCGCATTTTGACTCAGTCTGAGTCATGCACTCTTATACCTGTTGCTGCGAATACTGATATCTGATTTAACTTTCGGAAGCTCCGCTTGCCTGGGAGTTCTTCGTTGAGCGAAGCATCCCGTAGGGCCGAGCGGAGAACTCCTTAACTCCTTCGCTCGACCTTGGTCGCTTGATACTTCAAGAACTTCTTCATAACATGTTCAATAGTTTAATTTGTCTAATTTCTGTTTAGTTTAGTGTACGCCCGCCCCTATACAGATAGGCGGGCGTTAAACTCTTTAGATAGAGGTAGATAGAGGAATATGGAATTGGTTCAATTAGTGTAAATCACTATATGTGTAGTTACACTTGTACTAATTAAGTTTCGGAAGCTCCGCTTGCTTGGGAGTTCTTTGCAGAGCGAAGCGTCCCGTAGGGCCGAGCGAAGAAGTTCTTCATAACAACCGAAACTAGAAATATCTGATATTTCTGATATCTGAGTCAGCGCATGATGGGTTCTATGCTGCAGAAATAGCTTCGCTCAGAAAGGAACTGGCAGTTCAAAATGCATCTGCTCGCCTGTCACTGGATGACGGAAGGAGAGGCCTTCGGCGTGCAAGCAGAGGCGGTCGCCTACGTGGCCATAGAGGCGGTCGCCCACGATGGGATGCCCCAGTCCGTCGGGCGAAGCCGAATGAACGCGCAGCTGGTGGGTTCTGCCTGTTCGGGGATAGAAAGCCACTCGCGTCACGCTTTGTCCGTTCAGTTCTTCATGGCCGAGCACTTCATAGTCCGTGATGGCTTCCTTACCTTCAACGCGGTCGGTCTTACGGCGGGGCAACTGTTCGAGGTCGGGCGCTATGGGCACATCGAGCGTTCCCGATGCTTCGACAAAGCCTTCCAGCAGGGCGATATAACGCTTGCTGACCGCGCGATGCTCAAATTGTAGGCTCAGCGCACGATGGGTGGCAGCGTCCTTGGCTATGACCATCAGCCCCGAAGTGTCCATGTCCAGTCGATGCACGATCACGCTGCCTTCGATGTCTGGCCACAAACGGTGAGCGGCATCAAACACGCTGGCTTGATCGCTTCGCCCAGGAATGCTCACCCAACCTGCGGGCTTCTCGATGACGGCCAAGTGCTCGTCCTCCCATACTACGCGCACGGGTGCATGTACCTTATCGTAATGCTCCGCAGGGTCGGGCTCCACGTTCAGCCCCTTCAGCATGTGGGTCAGGATAGGGCGGCACTTGCTGTGGCAGGCGGGGAAGAAAGCCCCTTCCTGGTGATAGTGGTAGGGCGACGAAGGCCCCCACCAGAACTCCGCCATCGCCACAGGACGCAGGCCTAAGTGATAGGCGGCTTGCAACAACTTGGGAGCGCAGCACTCGCCAGCACCGCTCGGGATTCGGCGTGCAGGGAAGAGGTCGTGAAGGCTTCTTCGCTCACCTCTGGCATTCAGGAAGTCGAATTGTGCGAAGAGCCATTCTTGCAAGGCTTCGCTGCGTCGTTTGCGCTCGTCGGAGAGTTCGCGTAGCAAGGCATTGTGCGCCGTCAGTTGCTCTTCCAAGGTGGTTATCTCGGCCTTGTACAACTGTTTCGCACGTTGGATGTCGGCCTTCTGATGCTGGCTCTCACGGACAATGGCCTCGAGCAACTGTTTGTCCTCTGACGACGGCGATTCGTGCTGTTCGAGCGCTGTCCGCAGCTGCTCGCGACGCTCTTTGCCTTCTGCGTAAATCTGCTTCGCCTCTGCTACAGCAGCTTCGCGCGCATTTCGCAGTTCAGCAACCTTAACCTTCCGTTCCCAATTCTCTGTGTCCGTGCGCAGTACTTCGACGCGGGCATTGAGCTCGCTGATAGCGGTCTGTTCCTTCTGGAAATAGCTCTCAGGGTCGAGGTAGTCGACCACGGGTGGCACGAACCACGGGTGAGCGTAGCTGCCAAACAATTGTCCGGAATAAGCCGCCATGAAAGCGATGTCCGGCTCGCGGACTGCAGCAGGAGCAGAAGAGACTGCGGAAGAGTCCGAAGTAGGACCGTCGGCTGCAGCCGTGGGAGCGGAGGCACGCGCAGGGACCTCCACAATCATCACGCCAAACATCTTGCCCTCTTTGACACCTATCCGGCGCAAGTGAGCCTGCACCACAGCCGCAGCTTGGACGCACAGCGGATGAGGCGTATAGCGAAACGGGAACGTGAACAAGTCGGGTAAAGCCGAGTCGCCGCGTTCGAGTGGATGGAGGTATGAGGGTGTTGAGGCTGACAAATCAGTTCTTATGAAAGAGGGTAGGAGAGTGACCGGACGCGTAAGCCCTCGCGAATATACGCGTAAGCCTTCACGAATATACGCGTGAGCCTTCACGAATATACGCGTAAGCCTTCACGAATATAGGCATATGACGTTGCCTTTAGTCGATCAGTCGCACGCCACCCTTGTCGGCCGACGAGACGCTCTGGGCATAGGCACGCAGGCTCTTCGACACCACCCGTTGTCGACGCAGGGGCTGTTGCGGACGAGCGGCCAGTTCCTCATCGGTCAGCCGCACGTTGATGCTGCGATTGGGGATGTCGATGTCGATGATGTCGCCGTCGACAATCTTGCCGATATTGCCGCCATTGGCTGCCTCGGGGGAGATATGACCGATTGAGAGACCGCTGGTTCCGCCGCTGAAACGACCGTCGGTGATGAGGGCACATTCCTTGCCCATGTGCATGCTCTTGATGTAGGAAGTGGGGTAGAGCATCTCCTGCATGCCCGGACCGCCCTTCGGGCCTTCGTGAGTGATGACAACGACGTCGCCCTTCTTCACCTTTCCGCCGAGGATGCCCTCGCAGGCGTCTTCTTGGGAGTCAAAGACAACGGCAGGGCCCGAGAACTTCCAGATGCTCTCGTCGACGCCTGCAGTCTTCACAACGCAACCATCCTGGGCGATGTTACCGAAGAGGATGGCCATTCCGCCGTCTTTCGTGTAGGCGTGTTCGATGTCGCGAATGCAACCTTCGGCACGATCCGTATCGAACGCATCATAGTAGGTCTCCTGGGCTCCTAATTCGTTGCAGAAGCGGCCCGCAGGAGCTGAGAGATAGAGGCTAATGCCCAACTCTTCCTCGTCGTTTTGTTCCTTGAAGGGAGCGCTCAGGGAGAATCGTTCTATATCCTCGGCCAGCGTCTTTCCATTGACGCGCTTCACGCTGGTGTCAATGAGGCCTCCCTTGGCCAGTTCGCCCATGAGCGACAAAACACCGCCCGCGCGTCCGAACTCCTGTACGCTATACTTCTGGCTGTTAGGCGCCAGCTTGCAGAGGAAAGGAGTCTTGCGCGAGAGGGCGTCGATATCCTTCATCGTGAAGTCGACGCCAGCCTCTTGTGCCACAGCCAGCAGATGCAGGACCGTGTTGGTAGAGGCACCCATAGCGATATCGACCGTCATCGCGTTGAGGAAGGCCGTTCGTGTGGCAATGGAGCGCGGCAGCACGCTCTCGTCGCCGTCGATGTAGTAGGCCATAGCATTCTTGACAATCTGGCGCGCAGCCTGCTGCATCAGACGGATACGGTTCTTGTGCGTCGCCAGTATGGTACCGTTGCCGGGCAGCGAGAGGCCGATGGCTTCCGTCAGGTTGTTCATCGAGTTGGCAGTGAACATACCCGAACAGCAGCCGCAACCAGGGCAGGCGCGGTTCTCCACCTCGGCCAGTTCGTCGTCCGAGACAGTCGGGTCGGCGCCCTTCACCATCGCTGCGATGAGGTCGAGGTTCTCGCCTTTGTATTTGCCTGCTTCCATCGGACCGCCCGAGACGAAGACGGCAGGGATGTTCAGTCGCATCGCGGCCATGAGCATTCCCGGGGTGATCTTGTCGCAATTCGAGATGCAGATCATCGCGTCCGCTTTGTGACCGTTGACCATGTACTCGACCGAGTCGGCGATGATGTCGCGCGACGGGAGTGAATAGAGCATGCCATCATGCCCCATAGCGATGCCGTCGTCGATGGCAATTGTATTGAATTCAGCGGCATAGCAGCCGAGACGCTCGATCTCGCGCTTGACAATCTGACCGGCCTCGTGCAGATGGGTGTGACCCGGCACGAACTGCGTGAAACTATTGACGATGGCGATGATGGGTTTGCCGAATTGCTCTCTCTTCATGCCGTTGGCCACCCACAGGGCGCGGGCTCCGGCCATACGGCGACCTTCTGTGCAGACTGCGCTGCGTAATTGATGTCTCATTCTTGTGTGCGTGTTAACGATTTTCGGCGCAAAAGTACACCAAAACGTTCTCAAATGCAAATTTATGCCTCATTTTCATACAAAGATGAAGAAAAAAGTGTATCTTTGCCCCGAATTAAAAACAGAGTGTAACCCCTAAACCTTAAACGTTAAATCAAAATTATGTCGCAGAGATATATTAAGTTGTCCTATCGGATGTTTACCAACACGGCTGCTAGCCACAAGTTGCTGTACGAGACCGAGGAGACGAAGCCCGTAGGTTTCGTGACAGGAATGGGACTGATGATCGAAGCTTTCGAGAAGCGCATCAGCGAGTTGAGCGAGGGCGAGCAGTTCGACTTTACCCTCCAACCCACCGAAGCCTTCGGCGAGCGCGACGAAGTGCTTGTTCGCGCCGTTCCCCGCAAGATTTTCGAGATCAATGGCCGCTTCGTCGAGGAAGAAGTCTACCCCGGAGCCGAAGTGCCGCTCATGGACAGCGAGGGCAACCATTTCCAAGGCACCGTCGTCAAGGTGACCGACACCGAGGTCACCCTCGACCTCAACAACCCGCTTGCGGGTAAGGCGCTGCAGTTCACAGGCACTGTCTACGAGAACCGCGAACCTACGCTCCAGGAGATCGAGATGACAGCTCGCATCCTCAGCGGCGAATGTGGCGGCTGTAGCGGCGGTTGTGGCAGCTGCGGCGAAGGTTGCGGCAATAGCGGCGGCTGCGGAAACGGAGGCAGTTGCGGCGGTTGTTCCTGAACGAATCTACGAACTGAACACTCACACAGATGAATACTTTCGGAACCCTCTTTCGGCTCACTACTTTCGGCGAGAGTCACGGCGCAGCTATCGGTGGCGTCGTCGACGGTTGTCCTGCAGGCATCGAACTCGACCTGGACTACATCCAGGCAGAACTCGACCGCCGTCGTCCTGGGCAGAGTCGATTGACCACAGCGCGCAACGAAGGCGACCGCGTGGAACTCCTCTCAGGCGTCTTTGAAGGAAAGTCCACGGGCACGCCCATCGGCTTCATCGTTCGCAACGAGCAACACCACTCGACAGACTACGACGACCTGCGCGACGTCTTCCGTCCCTCGCACGCCGACTATACTTATTATATGAAGTACGGACTGCGCGACCATCGTGGTGGCGGACGCTCATCGGCGCGCGAGACCATCAGTCGCGTAGTAGGTGGCGCTATCGCCAAACTCTGCTTGCGACAACTCGGCATCGACGTGAAGGCTTGGACCCAGCAGGTGGGCAACATTGCTTGTGAGCGCGATTGGACTCAACTCGACCTCTCGCTCATCGAGCAGAATGCCGTCCGCTGTCCCGACCCCGCAGTTGCGCAGCGCATGGAAGAGCTCATCCTTCAAGTGAAGGGCGAGGGTGACACCATCGGAGGCATCATCGCAGGTGTCATCACAGGCTGTCCTGTAGGACTCGGCGAACCTGTCTTCGGTAAGCTTCACGCTCAGCTTGGTGCTGCTATGCTCTCGATCAATGCCGTCAAAGGGTTCGAGTACGGCGATGGCTTCGCAATGGCCGAAAAGCGAGGGAGTGAGGTTAATGACAGGCCTCTCTCTAATTCCCCCCGTGAGGTAGAGGATGCTTTGTCCTCTGGGGATAATGATAATCAAGGCTTGCTGGCTCTCACTTCCCAAGGTAGAGTGGGGAGCGGGACCCTTACCAACCACTCTGGCGGCATCCAAGGCGGCATCTCCAATGGGCAGCCTATTCCCTTCCGTGTAGCCTTCAAGCCTGTAGCGACGCTGCTGCGTCCACAACAGACAATCGACATCCATGGTAACGCTGTCACCATCAATCCTCGTGGTCGTCACGATCCCTGCGTCCTTCCGCGTGCGGTGCCCATCGTTGAGGCAATGGCCGCGATGGTCGTGCTGGATGCTTGGCTTCACAATAAAACAACCTATCTATAAAATGTGCCTGACGGTCTTCCGTCGGGGGAAAAAGAAAAAATGCTCACCTTTTCAGTAGCCCTCGTAGCCCTCGTCTTGGGTTATCTCCTCTATGGAGCTGTTGTGGAAAAAGTATTTGGCGTTCAGCCCGAACGCCAGACGCCTTCCTATCGCCTCAAAGATGGTGTCGATTACATACCGATGCCCACGTGGCGTGTCTACCTCATTCAATTCCTCAATATCGCAGGGACGGGGCCTATCTTCGGTGCCATCATGGGCATCTTGTTTGGTCCTGCAGCCTATCTGTGGATAGTCTTCGGTTGCATCTTCATGGGTGCTGTCCACGATTACCTCTGTGGCATGATCTCGCTGCGTCAGGATGGCGCATCGCTGCCCGAGATGGTAGGCAATGAGTTAGGCAATGGGGCTCGTCAGGCGATGCGAGTGCTCTCGATTGTGCTCTTGGTGCTTGTCGGAACAGTCTTTGTGACCACTTCCGCAGGTCTGCTCTCCTCGATGACCAGCGATGCGTGGGGCTTGGACATGTCCACCTGGCGCTGGATGTGGCTGGGCTTCGTGTTCCTCTACTGCGTGCTGGCCACCTTGTTGCCCATCGACACGCTCATCGGACGGCTTTATCCTATCTTTGGCGCTGCTCTGCTCATCATGGCCGTCGGTGTGGCCTATGGCATTTTCACTCGCTATGGGTGGATGCCCGAGATAACCGATGCTCCTTTTGTAAGTCATCATCCAAAGGGACTGCCTATCTTCCCGTTCCTTTGCATCACCATCGCCTGTGGCGCCATCAGCGGTTTCCACGCAACGCAGTCGCCTTTGATGTCGCGTTGTATCATGAATGAGCGCCGCGGCCGTTTTGTCTTCTATGGTGCTATGATCACCGAGGGTATTGTGGCCATGATTTGGGCCGCTGCTGCCATCAAGTTTGCTGCCGCAGAGTCTGTCCCCCCAGGACATTATGTAGGGCAAGGACCCTATCACGCCCTCTCTGCTATCCTCAATGCAGGCGGCAAAGGGACGAACCCTTCTTTGCTTGTCAACCTGATTTGTAGGACGTGGATGGGGCGCATTGGAGCTATCCTTGCCGTCCTCGGCGTCGTAGCGGCTCCTATCACCTCGGGCGATACCGCCTTCCGCTCGGCACGTCTCATCGTTGCCGATTTCATGCACCTGAACCAGAAGAAGATTGTGAACCGTCTCGTGTTGGCGTTGCCGCTCTTCGCTATCTCGGCCGCTCTCGTCTTCGTTGACTTCGATGTACTTTGGCGCTATTTCGCTTGGACCAATCAGACGCTCGCCACCTGCTTCCTCTGGACGGCTGCCGTCTGGCTTCACCATCATGGTCGTAACCCGTGGATAGCATTCCTGCCCGCTGTGTTCATGACCATTGTCGTGACCTCCTACATCCTCGCTGCTCCCGAGGGTTTCCAACTCAACCAGACCATCAGCCTCTGCGCAGGCTTCGCCCTCGCTATCTGCTTGGCTATTTGGTTCCTTCGATTTATTCACACAAACAACACGAATAAAGTATGATACACGCATTTCGTCATCTGCTGCCCCTCGCAGCTCTCTCCGCTATGGCCATCATGACGGCCTGTAGCACTAAGTTCAACGTCAAAGATTCTACTAATTCCCTCACTCAAAAAACAACACCAATGAAGACAATCTACGACTTCACCGTTAAGGACAAGAAACAGAACGACGTCAGCCTTGCCCAGTATAAGGGACAGGTGCTCCTTGTCGTTAACACCGCCAGTCGTTGCGGGTTCACGCCTCAGTACGAAGCTCTCGAGGCGATGTACGAGCGCCTGCACGAACGCGGCTTTGAGATTCTCGATTTCCCCTGCAATCAATTCGGTCAGCAGGCTCCCGGTACCGACGAGGAGATTGCTCAGTTCTGTCAACTGAATTATGGCACTAAGTTCCCGCAGTTCACCAAAGCCGACGTCAACGGTCCCGAGGAGATGCCTCTCTACACGTGGCTCAAGAGCGAGAAGGGCTTTGAAGGTTTCGACGAGGGCAACAAACTCACGCCCCTGCTTAACGAGATGCTGGGCAAGGCCGATCCTGAGTTTGCTTCCAAGCCCGATATCAAGTGGAATTTCACCAAGTTCCTCATCGATCGTGAGGGTCGCGTCGTCGCTCGTTTCGAGCCCACTCACGACATGGAAGATGTCGAGAAGCAAGTTGAGGCGCTGCTATAAGACATCCTGTCCCTTTGATTTGAATAGAGGCAAAATACAGAAGAAGACCTGCCATTCGTCGGGTCTTCCTTTTTAATGGCAATAACATGATATAGACATTGACCCTAAAAAACCTGTAAGGGCTTCGGAACGTCTTCATCCATTCGATAGCGCTCGGCGATTCTGTCGCCGAGTAAACATAGGCCAATGGCTTCTAAGATTCCCCTTTATTTAAACCGCCCCCTTATTAAAGCCTCCCCCTTATTTAACCGCCCCTCTGCTTTATTTAAACTTAACCTCCACAGTCGAGAAACCGAAAGTGCGGAAGAGAGCCGTCATCTGCTCGCGCCCGTTCTCGCGTGCCTGCTCGATATTGGAGGGGGTGAGGCAGCGACGTCTCATCTGTCGAGCGGCTTTGCGATACATCTGTTCTTTCGCGCGTGCATTCCACGTACCGCTCTCGAAGAAAGCCCGTGTGCGAGCCTCGTCGATGAAGCGTTCCGACAGGAGTCCCACAGGCGGCAGAGCCACCTCAATCGTATCTCCATGAACCTGCACCCATCCCTCCTCGCATTTGCTCAGGTCGACGCCCAAGCGGAGTGTGCCGCGATAGATGCGTACAAGGCGGTCATCGCGTCCGAGGGTACGATGGCGGATGGTGTCGATGAGTTCCTCGTCGGCAATCGAGAGGAATTCCCACTCGCCAATGCGTTCGATGCTGCGAATCTGCGCGGGTGTGATGTCGATGGCTTTTTCGTCCACCACTTCCACATCGAAGATCTCGCGGTCCTCGTGGCATTTGCGCACGAAGAGTGCGCAGATGACGACCGCTGTGGCGATCAGCAGCGCGTTCGAGAGAAGATGATTGCTTTTATCTGGTTGCATGCGATTGTTCGTGTGTTGATGAATATGCCGTCAGAATTTCACTACGCTCCTTTCGTTGTCCATGAGCAGCGGTAGGTCGGCCTCGGTATAGTTCTTGCGGAAAGTCACAACGATGTCCTCGGGCGAGTAACCCATCGAGGCCACCAACGGAATCAGCGTGGCGGCAGCGCTCTGTCGAGCTGTCTCGAGGATGCCTAAGCGCGGAACAGAGCGCAGGATGGAGCGTACGCCCTGACTCGTGTAGTCTGTCATCTCGGCGTCGGTGAAGTCGCTGCGCAGGATGTCGGTGAACTGCTTTGTCGACTCGTGGTCTACCTTCGACGAGGTCACCACTACCTTCGGGTCGGGCAGGATGATGTGAATCTGTCTCCCGTCGGCCGAGCGCTCGATTTGGCTCTCGTTGAACGTCGAGAAGTCCACGTAGGCCTTCAGCGTCACATCGATGGGAATGGCTATCTTGCGGTCGCCCAAGGACAGCTTCGTATCGAACTTGCGTCCCAATAGCGTCGTGCGCAGCAGTTTCACGTCGGAGTGCGTCACAATCTTGTGGACGCGGTATTCTGCGGTGTAGAGTCGCGACGTGCGAGCTACGGCCAGCACCAAGTCCACGGAGTCCTCTACTACCGTCGAGTCGATGGCAGCCTCGGTGGACGTCTGTCCGTGAGTGCAACTCATGCAGCACCACATAATGATGAGGCTAAAAGCCCCGAAAAGTCGTTTTGTTTTCATTTCTCGGTGCAAAGATAACTTTTTTTCTCTTTTCTGTCCCTCTCTTGACGATTAGAATCGAAAAAATGCTTATTTTTGCGGCGTTATTTACAAGAAAACGTATGAAAAAACTCTTTTTAACGCTCCTGACAGCCATTTTCGTGCTCGCCGCGTGCGTCAACAAACCTACGACTGAGAACGCAGCGACGGGTGTCAACGAGTATGCCGCTGAAGGGGCTAAGGCTGACGGCATCCAGCGCATGCAGCCTTACAACTATGCCGACACCGTCCGCATCGAGGGTCACACCTACGTCTACGCTATCCATCGCGAGGCCTCGGACAGCCTGCCGATGGTCGTTGACGACGAAGGCACGCGCTATGCCGACAATGTCTACCGACTCACCATTCAAGCCGACGGTCATCCCTACTTTGACCGCCGTTTCACAAAAGGTGCTTTTGCCTCCTATCTTTCCAGCGATTTCCGTGCGAAGGGCATTCTCGATGGCATGATGTGCGACGAAACACTTCCGGCCATCACCTTTGCCGTCAGCGTCAGTCTGCCTCAGAGCGACATGATGGAACCCCTTCTCCTGCGCATCGACCGCCAAGGAGGCATCGCTATCCAGCGTGATGAACGTGGCGAAGCAGACCTTAACACCAGCCCCGATGACGAGGACGGCGTCTAAACGTTCGCCGAACATATTGCCCCTGAAAGTGTAGAAAATTAGTTATAGCTCCCGTTATCGTTAACGTTCCCGTTATCGTTAACGTTCCCGTTATCGTTATCGTTAACGTTCCCGTTCCAGTTCCAGTTAAAAAACTATGCAAGTAATCTCAACCGATATTGAAGGACTACTCATCATCGAGCCTCGAGTTTTTGCCGACGCTCGCGGCTACTTCTTCGAATCCTATTCCGAGCGTGACTTCGAGGCTCAGGTCGCAAACGTCCACTTCGTCCAGGACAACGAGAGCATGAGCACTCGTGGCGTCGTACGTGGTCTCCATTTCCAGCGTCCACCCTTCACGCAGACTAAACTCGTGCGCTGTGTACGTGGTGCCGTCCTCGATGTAGCCGTCGACCTGCGTGAGGGTTCGCCCACCTATGGCCGCCATGTCGCCGTAGAGTTATCCGAGGCCAACCACCGGCAGTTCTTCATCCCCAAAGGCTTTGCCCATGGCTTTGCCGTACTCTCCGATGTCGCCGTCTTCCAATACAAGTGCGACGAGTTCTACCACCCAGAGTCAGAAGGAGGCATCAGCCTCGATGACCCTTCCCTCGGCATCGACTGGCGCATTCCCCTCGACACCGCCATCCGCAGCGAGAAGGACCGTCATCACCCCCTCCTCCGCGACTTCCAAACGCCCTTCACCCTCTAAATTTTTAACGTTTCCGCTCGGCGCTTGCTATGCTTCGCTCTGCGAAGAATGTTTCAATTTTTCAACCTTTCAACGTTTCAACGTTCTCCCTTTCCATGTCTACAATCCTCATCACCGGCGGTGCCGGCTTCATCGGCAGTCACGTCGTCCGCCTCTTCGTCAACCGATACCCCGACTATCGCATCATCAACCTCGATAAACTCACGTACGCAGGCAACCTTGCCAACCTGCGTGACATCGAATCTGCGCCCAACTACCGCTTTGTCCGCATGGACATCTGCGACTTCGACGCCGTCCTCCGTCTGATGCAGGAAGAGCACGTCACGGGCGTCATCCATCTCGCTGCAGAGAGTCATGTCGACCGTAGCATCAAAGACCCCTTCACCTTCGCGCGCACCAACGTCATGGGTACCCTTTCCCTCCTGCAGGCCGCCAAGGTCTATTGGGAAAGCCTGCCCGAGCGCTACGAAGGCAAACGCTTCTACCACATCTCTACCGACGAGGTCTACGGAGCACTCGAGATGACTCACCCCGAAGGCATCGAACCCCCGTTCACAACCGTAGCTTCCTCAGGCGCTCACCATCTGGCCTACGGCACTTCCTTCTTCACCGAGGACCTCAAATATCAACCGCATAGTCCCTACAGCGCTGCCAAAGCCTCCAGCGACCACTTCGTACGCGCTTACCACGACACCTACGGACTGCCTACGATTGTCACCAACTGCTCCAACAACTACGGCCCTTATCAGTTCCCTGAGAAGCTCATCCCTCTCTTCATCAACAACATACGCCATCGCCGTCCCTTGCCCGTCTACGGACGGGGTGAGAATGTGCGCGACTGGCTCTACGTCGAGGATCACGCTCGTGCCATTGACCTCATCTTCCATCGTGGCACCATCGCCGAGACCTACAACATTGGAGGCTTCAACGAGTGGAAGAACATCGACATCATCCGCCTCCTCATCGCCACCACCGACCGTCTCCTCGGTCGTCCCGAAGGTGCCGACATGGACCTCATCACCTACGTCACCGACCGCGCAGGCCATGACCTCCGCTACGCCATCGACAGCCGTAAGCTGCAGCGCGAACTCGGTTGGGAGCCCTCTCTGCAGTTCGAGGAAGGCATCGAGCGCACCGTCCGCTGGTACCTCGACAATCAGGCTTGGATGGACAACGTCACCTCCGGCGACTATCAGCGCTACTACGAGGACATGTACGCCCATCGCTAAGCTGCCATAGCCGATGCTAAACCCCTTTGTAGCCCTTCTCACGTTCATTTCCATCACGTTCTTCTATCATTCGTCGCGCGACCAACGACGAAAGATGCGACAGACGGGATGGAAGTCCACCTTGTTGTATTTCGTACTATCTCTGCTGGTGCTCGTACTCTTCCTGAAGACCTACAAAGTGCCCAGTATCGTGAACTCCATCGAAGTGAAAGCGTTTGAGCAAGCTGTGCGAACAGACGATGGGGAATGCTATCTGTCGAGCTGGAAGCACACACGCGCCGAGGTGGTGGATTCGTTGGACATCGACATCGACAACGTCTGCAGCGGCACCAACTATCTCATCATGTCGGCAAAAGAGAAGCAACACTACAGCCGCATAGGCTTCTCTTTTGACTTCCTTCCCGATTCGATGCCTTATAAGCCAGGACGACTACTTGAAGAGCATTGGTTGAAGGAGCGTTTCGCCAGAGTCGACAGCCGGAAATATGCCATCTCGTTTGCTTATAAGAATCAGCCCACTTTTGCCATCTTCAACCAGCATACGCAAAAACCTGATCAAGTGGCAGACACACTTGCGATAGGCAAAGGGAAGTTCTTTGCCTCAGATCTAAAGAACCCCCTCATCCAAGGATGGCTCAACGACACCATCTTCAAGCTGATGGGTCGGTATGGCCAATGGGTTGAGACGCTCTTTGAGTACTATCCCGAGATGGGCGACACCATTGGTACGACTTTGCGCAGTAGTTCCGTCAACCGCTTGCATGCGCTCACCCTGGCCGACATCTCGCAATGTCTCTACACGCTCAAGGTGAAGAGCGACTGCCCCTTGAAGACGCTCGACATCAGCTTCAACCTCCCCGTCGAGTTCACGGGTCTTCCCGCAGGTAGCGTCGTCAATGCTTTCGATGCCCAGTTGGCGGACACCGAGACCCTCAACAAGAATGGCGAGGCCACCTATCAGTTCTTGGTGAAGTTCCCATCGCTGGCCAACGTGCAGCTCATTCGTTCGCTCGTCCTGACGACCATCCTGACCGCTTTGCTGAGCCTTCTCCTCAGCAATCTCTATTACATCTTCCGGTGGTGGATGCTCTATTTGCGACGTAAGCGTCAGCGCGCTCACACGCTGATAGCATTCGACTGCGCAGAGAAACGACGTTTCCGTTCCGTTTGTGCGTTCTCGCTCGTCTATTTCTGCGTTCTGTGCCTCGCGTACACCTTCATGATTTTGAGGCAGGTTCATTTCTGCGTTCCTGAAGGCTTGCCTGGCATTCTCGTCGTCGTCTTGACAGTCATGGTCTGTGCCGTACCCCTTATTGCCCCCATTGTGGCATACATCAGCATCTACCGCCGCGCATCGCGTCGCTCTAAAGCGGCATAGCGCCCACCGCTAAGTCACTTCGTTCTGATATTTCATTCTCCACTATCCCGCTGACTGCTCATTTCGTGGTCAGCGGGATAACTTTCTTTGCTTATTCGCTCATCAATTGTCATCTTTGAAAGAACAAAATGAACTTTTTTAAGCTAAAATAGAAAATAATTGTGTGAATATTTGTAAAGTATCAATTATTTGGTTTATTTTGTACCAAAAACCGTGAACATATGTTCAAAAGACACACAAACATGGGTCTTCCAAACTGAAAATCCATGCATTTATGAACCGTATCTGCAACTGCCGAGACGCGGTTTCATCGCTATAACAAACACTCATTACTCATCATTTATATAGAATACACTTCATTTATATAGAGAATACACTAATCATTTAATACTGCCAAAACTATGAAACGATTCCTTTCGCCAACAATCAAGCCCCTGTTGGTCTTCCTGATGGCCATACTGTCGGGGGTGCAGTCTGTGCAGGCACAGACCAAGGAGGCCTACGCCTACTCACCGACGTCGGATCGCACCACGTTCTATTTCTACTACGACACGTCTCGTGCAACACGCAACACGACCGGCGTGACCTTCAACCTGAACACGGGAGCTAATACTCCTGAGTGGTATAATTATCACCCAGCCGGGGCGATGGTTTATCTCCATGAACTGGTTGAAACGGTGGTTTTCGACGTCTCTTTCAGGGACTACCGCCCCACCTCAACGGCTTATTGGTTCCGTATGCCGTATCTTAAGACCATTGAGAACTTCTACTATCTCTACACCCAGAATGTGACTTGTATGAACTATATGTTCTACGGTTGCCAACGTCTCGCCACCCTCGACTTCCGCAATTTGTCGGGCTCTACGACTAACATGACCGACAACTTATGCTTCAACACCGAGAATGTGACCAGCATGCGCGGTATGTTCGGCTATTGTAGGGCTCTCACCTCGCTCGACCTCAGCGGGTGGAATACCTCGAACGTCACGGATATGGCCGGCATGTTCGAAGCGTGCTACAACCTCCAGACGCTGACCCTCGGGAAGGGCTCTGCAGGTAGCAGCAACCTTGTGGAACGCAAAGGCTGGAACACGTCGAAGGTTACGGACATGGACGTCATGTTCGGCACCTGCACCAACCTGACGACCATCAACGTAGGCGCCAACTGGAGCACAGTAATGGTGAACACGAGCTGTAAGCCCTTCACGGGCTGCACCAGCCTCGTCGGCGGCGCAGGCACGGCATACAGCACCACTTACAACTCGCCTACCTATGCACGCATCGACGGCGGGACCTCTACCACCAGAGGTTTGCTCACCGCGACCTACGGACCTTACGTGCACGTCAACAGCGCCGGCACCACGGTAACCTTCTACTACGATGAGCTGCGCAGTATGCGCACCACGGGCTCCACCTACTCCTTGAACGAACCTTACATCAACCCAGGATGGTATAAGAGTCTGTCGACGAACAACTATACTTCGGTCGTCTTCGACCCCTCGTTTGCCAACGCCCGTCCAACCACGTGCTATAAGTGGTTCGTCAACATGAAGAATGTCACTGCCATCGAAGGGCTTGAATATCTCAACACCAGCGAAGTGACGGACATGAGCTATATGTTCAGCGTGTGTGCCGTAACGGAGCTCGACCTCAGCCATTTCAACACGACGAAGGTGATAGACATGCAAGATATGTTCCAGTCGTGCAGCCAACTCGTCACCATCTATGTCAGCTCGAACTTCAGCGTCAGCAACGTGAGAAACTCTCTCAGAATGTTCATGGGGTGTTCCAAACTCAAAGGCAGCAAGGGCACCACGTACAATAGTAGTTACCAGGACAAGGCCTATGCCCGCATCGACGGCGGCACCGCCAGCCCCGGCTACTTCTCCACCCGGCCTTACGCCGTGTACAACAACGGCACGCTCACCTTCTACGACGACGGCAATCCCAACGGCAAGACCGGCACGAAGTACAACCTGAACAGCAGCGGCGACCCCGGATGGCTTACGGATAACAATTATCAGAATGTGACGAAGGTGGTCTTCAACAGCTCGTTTGCCAACGCTCGGCCCAAGACGACAATGTATTGGTTTGGTCTGATGACGAACCTCACATCCATCACAGGATTGGAGTACCTCAACACCTCGGAGGTAACCAGCATGAGTAACATGTTCAGCCATACGAAGCTCGCAAGCCTCGACCTGTCACACTTCAACACGCAGAAGGTGGTGACCATGGGTTCTATGTTCTACAACTGCAAACAGCTCACCAGCCTCGATCTGAGTAGCTTCAATACGGCTAATGTAATCGAGATGTCAGCCATGTTTAGCAGCTGTAACAACCTGCAACGCATCTACGTAGGCGACGGCTGGAGCACTGCCAAGGTAGGCAGCCACGAATTAATGTTTCAGACTTGCACCAGCCTCGTGGGCGGCAACGGCACGGCCTTCAACAGCAGCTACACCGACAAGACCTACGCCCGCATCGATGGCTTTAACGGCCTGCCCGGCTATTTAACCCGTCCCGCCTATGCCGTGCTCAACGACGGCACGCTGACGTTCTACTGCGACGGGCAGAAGTCCTCGCGCACGGGTACCATATATGACATACCCACCGCGACGGAGGAGGCTCCCGGCTGGTATGGCAGCAGCATCACCCACGTCGTCTTCAGCTCCTCGTTTGCTCAGGCACGCCCCACGACGGGCTATGCCTGGTTCCGCGGCCAGACGGGGCTCACCGACATCACCGGCATCCAGTACCTGAACACGTCGGAGATGACGTCGATGAAGTACATGTTCAACCGCTGCTCCTCCCTGACCAGTCTCAACCTCCACACCTTCAATACGAGCAAGGTCACCGACATGATGCTGATGTTCTACAATTGCTCCAACCTGAAGACGCTCAACCTCGAAGGTTGGGACACGAGCAACGTCACCATAATGGTGTCGATGTTCCAGAATTGCTCCTCGCTGACGACAATCATTTGCGAGCAGACGTGGAAAGCCAGCACCAATTCCACCTACATGTTCTTGGGATGCGGCAAACTCAAAGGCGCCGTCAGCTATTTAGACGTCCTCTCTGACCCCCTCGCTTCCACGGCCGCCTATGCCAACCCCACCACCGGCTACTTCTCTCTCAGGCCCTATGCGGTACATTACCCGAATACTAACTCCCTGTACTTCTACAACGATGGCAGAGCAAGCAACAAGACAGGAACTGTGTATTATCTGGATGCACTCGGAGACGACTATTATCCCTTGTGGTATATTAACGATGGCGCTTCCGTAAGCCACAGTGTGACCAACGTCAACTTCGATGCCTCGTTTGCCACAGCCCGCCCCACAAGCACTAAGGGTTGGTTCAGCGAAATGACCAATATTACTACCATTAATAACATCGAGCGGCTGAACACTGAGAATGTGGAGAACATGGAAGCTATGTTCGAGGGTTGCACGGGCCTGACCACCCTCAACCTCGCCACCTTCAAAACCGCCAACGTGAAGAACATGAACTCGATGTTCCAGGGCTGCTCCAACCTGACGACCGTCAACGTCAGCGCCAACTGGACCACCGACAACGTCACCAGCTCAACCAATATGTTCACCGGCTGCTCGGCTATCGTCGGCGGCAACGGCACCGCCTACAGCGGCAGCCACGTCGACAAGGAATATGCCCGCCTCGACGCCGAAGGCACGCCCGGCTACTTCAGCGGCGAGCTCCCGTATCTCATCCTCTCGCCCGACGAGACGACGCTCACCTTCTACAACGATGGCCTGTCGGCCGAGAAGGAAGGCACACGCTACAACTTCACCAATGCCTATGGTGATACCCCCTCCTGGCGGCCAAAGGCTGGCGGCGTGACCAAGGTGGTGTTCGACCCCTCGTTTGCCACGGTGCGACCACAGTGGGTGACTTCCTGGTTCATGAACATGACGAACCTGACCACCATCGAGGGTATGGAGTACTTCAACTTCTCTCAGACGCGGCGATTCAATAGCCTATTCTCGAACTGCTCAAGCCTGACGGAGATTGACCTGAGCCATTTCACGCCCGGAACGGGTTGTGCCATGGGTGGTATGTTCTACGGCTGTACCAACCTCAAGACCATTGTCGTGGCCAGCGATTGGACGCTCAACATCGTGTCCAACGGTGACGACATGTTCAGCGGTTGCACAAGTCTGGTAGGCGGCAAGGGCACCACATTCGATGCCAACAACATAGGCAGGACCTACGCCCGCATCGACGGCGGTCCGTCCAACCCCGGCTACCTCACCAGTGGCGCAAGAGAATACTACGCCACATGGGACGCCGCCACCTCCACCATCACCCACTACTACGACTGGAGGAAGAGCCAGCGCATAGCAGCAGGAGAAGAAGTTATTGACGGACAGGGTTACGATGAGATGCCTTCGGGTAATGGCGATGTGTATCCTTGGGAGATAGTGAAAGTAGTCTACGACGAGTCATGCGCCTTGAGCGATGGCTTCTACGATACGTGGTCCTGTGTAGGCATGGAGAACCTGACGGCCATCGAGGGCCTTGAATACCTCGGCACGAGTGGCAATATCTCATTAGATAATATGTTCGCGGATTGCAAAAGCCTGACCACGCTTGACCTGAGCAGCTTCGACACGCGCAATCAAACGCGTACGCGTAATCTTTTCCGTGGCTGCACCGCCCTGCAGAACCTGACGCTCGGCGAGAACTTCTCGACGGAGAACGTCACTGACATGAGTGGAATGTTCTCGTACAATTGCAATCCCAGCGCCATCGCGGCCGTCATCAGCCACGAGGGCTTCACGACTGCCAACGTCACCAACATGAAAGGAATGTTCCAGAATTGCAGCAGCCTGATCACGCTTGACCTGAGCGCTTTCGACACCCGCAATGTCACAAATATGGGCGAAGTGCACAACACATTCTCCGAAGGCATGTTCGAGGGGTGCAGCAACCTCACCACCATCATCGTCGGCCCCGACTGGAGCACGGCTGCCGTGACCACTTCTGCTCAGATGTTCCGTGACTGCACCGCACTCGTGGGCGGCGAAGGAACGGTATTCAGCACCAGCCATGTTGATGCAGCCTACGCCCACATCGACCGCGGCGCTGACAACCCCGGCTATCTCACGGGCAAGGCCTATGCCCCCTACGTCATCTACGACGATGTGTCACGCGTGCTGACCTTCTACGCCGACAACAAGGAGGATGAGAAGGACGGAACGAAGTACGACCTGCCCGCTGCTCAGACAACGCCTGGATGGAACGAAGGCGGACAGAACATGTTCGTGACGAAGGTGGTCTTCGACCCGTCGTTCATCACCGCCCGACCCACCAGCACGTGGTCCTGGTTCATGAACATGAGCAACCTGACGAAGATCGAGGGACTGGAGAACCTCGTCACATCAGAGGTGACGGATATGACCGCTATGTTTGGCGGCTGTACAGGCCTCACCACGGTCGACCTCACCTCTTTCAACACCGCGAAGGTGACCAATATGAGCTATATGTTCAATGGCTGTTCAGCCCTCCAGACCATCTATGTCGGTGCCGGGTGGACCACGACGAATGTCACTTCCGGGGCTGAGATGTTTAATGGGTGTACATCTCTCATGGGTAGCGCAGGCACGGTCTACGACTCCAGCAATAGGGGCATAGCTTACGCCCGCGTCGACGGCGGCGAGTCCAATCCCGGCTACCTTAGCGGAAAGACGGAGGGTTATGCCGCTTACGACAGCGACACCAAGACGCTCACGTTCTACTACGATGGACAGAAGCTGGCGCGCTCAAATGTCTACGACCTGAATGAAGGGACAAACGCACCGGAATGGGTGGCAAACAGTTCTACCAGCCCCTTGACGAATGCCAGGCGCGCTGTCATCGACCCGTCGTTTGCCGATGCACGTCCCACCAGCACCTGCGGATGGTTCAACCTATATTATCTCCAGGAAATCGAGGGTATGGAGTATCTGAACACCAGCGAGGTGACGGTCATGAACGCCATGTTCGCTCGCTGCGCAGTCTCGGACCTCGACCTGAGCCACTTCGACACCCGGAAGGTCACCTCGATGTATACTATGTTCTGGGGCGCTCATGGTCTTACTACGCTTGACCTAAGCAGTTTCGACACCAAGAATGTGGTTGACATGCGCCGGATGTTCGCAGGCTATGATGCCACGCACACCAATAGTCTGACGACTATCTACGTCGGTCCAGATTGGAACACCGATGCTGTGGTGGTGTCTACGAATATGTTCGCCAATAGCCCGAATCTCGTCGGCGGCAACGGCACGGCTTGGAACTCATCCAATCCTCTCGACAAGACCTACGCCCGCCTCGACGGAGGCACCTCGTCCCCTGGCTACCTCACCGCCAAGCCTTCGGCCTACGCCGTCTACACAGATCCCGACTTCACCCTCACCTTCTACTGCGACGACAAGCGCGACCAGCGCAGCGGCTACACCTTCGACCTCAACGAAGGCAACGCAATCCCCGACTGGTACGACTACCGCAGTCAGGTCCAGCACGTGGTCTTCGATGCCTCCTTCGACATAGCACGTCCCACGACCACCTCCAGTTGGTTCTTCAAGATGGAGAACCTCTTGGACATCACGGGCATCGAGCACCTCAACACCTCCGAGGTGACGAAAATGGGCATGATGTTTGCCGAGTGTTCGAGCCTCACCGAACTCGACCTCACCACCTTCAACACGT
>JAEEGL014518021.1_pt1 | contig 48237 bp, 44 predicted proteins | sample 9134231 | NCBI WGS metagenome assembly JAEEGL01 (sample SAMN16246548, study PRJNA631951) | gut metagenome | biome: gut microbiome; feature: rumen; material: fiber-attached | host: Bos | place: Iran: Karaj | collected 2018-10 | reverse complement strand
TGAAATTACAAATGGACCTCTTCCAGATACATTACATCAAGGTAATTTCTATATTGTACCTAATTCATTTATTGATGGTGCAGAAAGATCTTCATATGCTGCTTTAGCTAATAAAGCTCTTATGGGATCTGTATCTCGTTCCGTAATGACTCAGCGTGGTGGTGAATATTCTAAATATATTGCTATTATGATGCAAGCTATTACACTTGGTCCAAAAGATTCTGATTGTGGTACAACTTCTTATGTTGAGGTTGATGTTACTGATGATAATAAAGGAATCTTTGAATATGAATACGGTGTTATAAATGGAAAACTTATTGAATTAACTTCTGATATTTTAGCTAAATTAGTTGGAAAAAGAATAAAGATAAGAAGTCCGATTTTTTGTAAGATGAAAGGGTGTATTTGTAATAAATGTATGGGAAATAGACCATATAGATTTGGTATTAAGAATTATGGTATGGTTGCAAGTATTCCTAGTGAACGTGTTAAGAATGCATCAATGAAACGTATTCATAACATGGCTATGAAAACTATTCAACCTCCTATTGAAGATTTCTTTTCATTTTATTAATAACTATAACCAGGAGATAAACTCCTGGTTATATATTTTGCACGTTTATATATTATATTAATGGAGGTTCTTATATGATAAGAAAAACTTTTATTGTTGATGTTGGTACTAAAAATGAGTTTGTGATAACTCTAAATAGTAACGATATCAAAATAGTGATTAATGATATCAATGAAGTTTTATTTAACTTTGCTGAATTCATTAAATCAAATACAGCAATGTTGGATTCAGTTATTATTATGATTGATTTATCTAAAGTCGAAGATGATTTAATGCTACATAAGATGCTAAAACGATATTTAAATGAATATTGTTTAAAAATTCCAATTGTTTCTATTACAAAACAATTTGAAGAAAATCATAGTTCTAATTCGTACGAAGAAACATTAAAAGCTCTGGATGATATTAACACGATAGTAAATAAGACTGTAAAGTCTTATGCTGAATCATGCTTTGATCTTATTAAAGATGAAGCACCAACAAATGAAAAAGATGAATTGCTTATGGAGACTCCATTAGTTGGAGCTCGGGTTAAGTATCATCAAACAGGTGTTAAAAATAATCCTGATGGTGTTGTAACAAAAGCTTTGTCAAAAATAATAGGGCCAGATTTAGTTAATCTGGTTCAAAACAAAGTTAAAGAAGTCACTAAAGACACTGTGGTTTCTAATGATACTAAAACTACTTCTGAAAAACCAAAAAAGAAGTATAAAAAGCACAATAGGAATAATGATCCGTATTATCATCAAGGAGAACTTGGTTATAATTGGTTCAATTTGAAACATTCATCTGTATCTGGGCCTGATAATTGGTAACCCAGAAAGAGAAAAGGATTTTTTAATCCTTTTCTTTTTTCATAAATTTCGATACAAATATATATTATATAATAGAAAAAATAGGAGAAAATAATGGATATATTTCTTAAAATATTATTTAATATCTATCATTATTCTATTTTGATCTTAGGTCATATAGGTTTAGTACTTATATTTATATTAATTATTAATTCTATATATAAACGAATAATGATGCGAAGATCAAGTAAAAAATATATAAATGCTATTAAGAATTCTAATTTTCTTGAAAAGACATTTGAAAAAATGACACCTGAAGAAAAAGAAAATTATGAAAAATCTAATGGTAAGTTACAGAAAAAAGTTTCTTTGAATCCACAAACAATGGAAGTAAAAGAAGAAACAATAAATAGGGAGGAAAAAATAAATGAAAAACATTGATAATAAGTTAATGACTGGAATATTAATAGCAATATTTATTTTAACTAGTATTATGTATGGAACACTTCTTACTATTAAAGAAAAAGTTGATAATATTGCTAAAATTGAACAAACTCAACTTGATATTGATACAAGTGATTTTTCTGAACTTAAGAAAGCTATTGAACGTTTGAATTGTTATGAAGATTTCATAAAAGTTATTAATGATGAACCTTCTAAAGATCCACATTATTCAATGATGTTGAAAGTAAAACTTCTTCAATTAATTCTAAATGAAAGCAAGAATGCAACTGATATTGAACTTTCAATTTGTGAAGAACAACAAAATGAGTTTAATAAAATCGTTGATAAAGTTGATAAATTAAACCAGGAGCTTAATAAAAATGAGTAGAAAATCTAGTACTAAAGCAATATATAGTTTCGATATTCCTGAAGATTTTGAAGAAAAATTTGATGATGTTGAATTATATGAAAGCATTAGAGACAATAAAAAGATTTATGCATTAACAACATTTGCTCGAGCTGTTCCATCTTTTAGAGATGGATTAATTGAAGCATATCGACGAAGTCTTTATGATTTGATTGATAAGAAAGTTCGACATAATGGAAAGACAGTAAAGTCTGCTTTGATTGTTGGTGATATTATTGGTAGATTTCATCCACATGGTGATAGTTCTGCTTATCAGGGTATTGTAACATTAAGTCAACCTTGGACAAATAATGAACCACTTATTTATGGTCAGGGAAACTGGGGAAATGTACTTGGAAAGTCTGCAGCTTCATATCGATATACCGAATGTAAAACATCCGAATTCTTTGATGATGTTTGTGAAGATATCAAACGTGAATATGTAGATTTTATTCCTAACTTTGATGATTCTGATGTTGAAGTAAAGTATATTCCATTTAAGATTCCTGTAATTCTTGTAAATGGTTCATATGGTATTGCTGATGCTTATATGACATCTATTCTTCCACATAATCTTTCTGATGTAGTTGATTTATGTGAAAAATATATTCATAATAAGAAGATTAGTAATGCACTTCTTGTTGATGGATTCTTTCCAGATTTTCCAAATTATGGAATTATTCTGAATAAATCTGAAATTGAAGCTGCTTATAAATATAACATTCCTGGTAATGTTAAAATGAAAGCAACTATTGAAGTTGATAGAGCTGAGAATAGAATTACAATTAAAGATTTACCATACAATGTATGTGAATCCGATGTACAGAATATTCTTAAACAGCAAAATGAAAAACAACATGCTGTATTGAGTAAAGTTTATAATCTTATTGATGTTAAAACACAAAGAGATGGTGAACTTCATGTAGAATATGATGTTGTATTTGATAAGAATAGTAATATTCTTGAAATTGCTAGAGATCTTGAAAAAATATGTTTAAGTAAAACAATTCCATTAAATACAATTATGTTTGATGATTATAATGTTAGACGTGTTTGTATTAAGGATATTGTTGCAGCTTGGTATGATACAATTTATACAACAAAACTTAGACGTATTGGATATCTTCAGACAAATCTTAAAACACAGATTCATATTCTTGAAGGAAAACTTAAGATTTATGATCACGTTGATGAAATTATTGATTTTGCAAAAAAGAATTCTAGTGAATCAGTATTTATTAGATTTTTATCAGATAAATATGGATTAACAGATATTCAAGCAAATGCAATTATTAATATGAAAATTTCTCAATTGAATCAGACTTCTAAAGATGAAATACAAGAACAAATCGATATCAATAATAAAAAGATTGAAGAACTTGATATTTCTGCTATGCATATTGATGATGCTATTATTGAAGATCTTGAATTCTTGAGAAAGAAATACGGTAGACCAAGAAGAACTGTAATTCTTGATGATACTATCGATGCTTCTGGTAATATTGAATCAATTCCAATGTCTAATGGAGCAATTCTTTGGACACATAATCAGTATGCTATTTTTGATATTCAGAATATTATTAATGGTAAAACTCTTACAAATGGAATTAAAACTTGTAAAGTTGATGGAAAGAATAATAAAGATATAATTGGATGCCATAATATCAATAATGATCTTAAAGGTATTCTTATATTCTATAAAGATGGAACAGCTAAAAAGATTCCAATAGCAGAAATATTTGGAACGAATAACTGGGTTGTAGTTGATGATGAACCAGTTATACAAGCTATAGTTCCTATTACTTCTGATAATGATAAATATATTATTATCTCTGATTCAGATAAAATCAGAATGGTAAATATTGATCAATTTGGTAATCAGAAGGTAACAGTTGGTAAAATAAAACTTGCTCAGAGATATGATAATACAAAAGACTATTGTTTTATAACAACTTCTTCAGGAAGATATCATCTTATTCAGTCTAATGATATTCCTGAATTAGGACGTAGTGCTGCTGGTGTCATGATCAATCTTCCAGATAATGATACTATTAGTATGGTTCAGATAGAACGTTTTTCAGATGATGTTGGAATCTGTTCTGTTATAGATCCTGATGGATATTCATATATCTTGAAAGCTGAACAAGAATTATTAGAAGATACAAACCGTGTAAATAAAACAAAGAAACTGTATGAATTTGGACCAGGATATTCTATTTCAAATGTAAGCCTTGTAAATACAAAAGATAAGAACAGTAAATGTGTCTTAATTGGTCGAAATTCAATTTCTCAGATTTCAATGCAAAATATACGGGCTTCAGATATGACAAAGATTCCTAAGAAAGTTCCAGTACTTTCAGTTGGAATAGTAACTTATAGTCTGTAAGTAATTCTTAAAAAGAAGATGGATTAAGTTCCATCTTCTTTTTTATTTTGGAGGAAATATGGATAAATATAAAGGAATCGAAAGATGTTGCAAAAATTGTAAGAATTGTAAAATATATACTACTGAGGTCGCAGGTTGTGCTATCTTTAGATGTAAATTAAATAAATTTGTTAAAGCTAAAGATAAAGTTACTGGAAATGTTGAACATTACAAACTTTGTAATGTTACAGTCGGAACCAAAAAATGTCATTTCGAACCTAGTTTATATGCTTTAATTAAATACAATATTTATATAAAGCATATAAAAGAACCTATAGAAGTGCGAATCGAAAACTTAAGAAAAATGATAATTAGTAAAATTACTTCATGAATTATATATTATATTTATGGAGGTGCAATATTATGATTGAAATGTTGGTAAACATGAGGTTAAGTCAAAGGGAAGAGCAAGAAATTGCTCAATTACCTATTGAGGAGATTGTACAAATCAGAAAATTACGATTTGTACAAAGATTCATGATATATTTTGACAGATTATACAGAATCTATCAAAATTCTAACAGTTTATATAATAATCACATAACTATTAGGCTCGATAAAGAACCAAGATTAATCCTTTTAACAAATTCTGAATTTATTGAAGAGATTAACAAGTATTTAAAGGATCGCTATGATCCTAAGGAGATTAAAAAAAGAAATCGTCTCCTTAAAAGTATTTTCGGTGAAAAATATACGCCGGAAATAATAGTCAAGAATGTCGAAGTGAAAACTTATCACTACGGCAAAGGCTATAAAGTTATCGATATAAAATATGATAATTTGTATTAGTCTTTTAAAATAACCTGAATGTCTAAAATGATTAGTAAGGTTATTTTTTTATTTATATATTATATTAATAGTAAACAAAATGGGAGGTGCTATATGGATAATAGTTTTCTGGATTTCTTAGAAGCAATTGCTTCTAAAGAAGATGCCGATGATGGCATGTTGTATGATCCTATTGATATAGGAACAGACTTGTGTGCATGATCATCAATTATAAGAGGAGGGCTCACACCCCTCCTTTTATTTTTTTTATTTTTTATTAATATTTGAACTATATAATAGAAGAAACAAAACATAATTTAAATATATATTATCATAATGATTTTAAAGACGAAAAGGAGTTTTATTATGAAATTTGGATTTGGAACAGGTAATTATAGTAATCGTTCTATTAAAGATATACCAGGTTTTTGTAAAGCTAATAGATTTATTGTTTTAACATCAGTTACATCAAATACTATACCAAATATTCTTGATATGGTATTTAATTTACTTCCAGGAGGATCTTCATTTATTGAAGGAACTGCTAAGAAAACAAAAGTATTAGTAATCAATAGATCTGAAGTATATGGTACTTATAAAAACCCTAATGCTGATACAAGAACAAGGTCAGTATATATTCATCATGGTATAGCTGATTGTGATGTTGATAATATTCAAGGAGACACACCTATTACATTTCATGATGTTGATTATAATATTCTTTGTGATGCTCCTGATGCTAAAATGATTGGAAAAAGAAATGGAATGACGTATAAACCAATTAATGAAACTGCTGTATCTTATGATACTGTAACTGAAGGTGTTTATCGTGATACCAATACATATGAGAAAATTCTTATTCCGTCTCCAGAATTTTATGATGAGCGTGATATGGTTCTTATTGGAGATAAAGAGATTAATTATATGGATACAATATTGGATCAAAAGGAAAATAAATATTTAATGTCTAATGATAATTATCTTAAATCTCTTTATACATTAACATTAAATGATTTAATGGAATGTAATCCAAAACCAGCTATTTATAAACTTAATATTCATATTGAGAATCTTATGAATACTATTTCTGATTATATGACAGATGAAGATATCAACGAACATATAACAGAAGTAGCAGCAGAAGTTAAATTTCAACTTGAAAAATGTGGTTTTTGTGGTGCAGAAATTATTTTTGATGGTAAAAATGGTTTTAATGTAACTAATCTTAAATCATATATGGATATGGATAATTTTGAAAAACGAATAAATTGGTTAATGTTAAATAATGGATTAAATGATATTAATGAAAGATGTTTTTGTGATATCGATGCCGAGTATTCATTGATTTTAACATTATCTTATGCTAATGTAAAAGCTACTGTTACAAGTCGTGAAACAAATAGAAACACATCAGATAGTGATGTTAATTCATTAGCTAATCAACTTAAAATCGGATGCAGTATTTATGGTTCAGATATTGGACTAGCTGTATGAAAATAAAATTCATATACATATTATAAATATGAGGTTAATATATGAAATTAGGTATTTGGAGTAAACCAGATAAATGGCTAGCTGAAATAGGTTATGACTTAGGTCAAGCTGATATTTTGGAAGCTCATAGATTTATTTATTTATTCTTTGATCAAAATGCTATTGATAATCATAATTTAAAAAATACAGTTAAAGGTGAGTCAATATATGGAAAAGCTATTCAAATAAATCTTTCAATAACGAAAGGTGGAAAAGAAAATTTCGACATCATGCCATGGATGAGAAGATGTGATAATTCCACATATATGATAGCAACTATGTATACTTATGATACTGTATTTGAAACTGATATAACAAATATTTATTCAGCTAAATTTATATTAAATGAAGCATTAATATCAAGTACAATGAATGATTATAATACATCAAAATCAATGCTTTGTGGTGAAAATTATTATTCTAAAGATTTTAGAAATAATGATACTAAAAAAGAATTGATTTCTAGATTTGTTAATGTAAATTCATCAGAAATCCCTGATCCAATTTATTATACAATAAGACATCAAGAACTTTGTGAAGGAGATTATTATAGTTTAAATTCTATAAATACAGTTATTGAACATGAAGGAAAAGAACTTTATGACGATAATACAAGAGTTTCTGTAATGAATATGAGTCTTATAGCAACTCTTGAGCCAAGAATGAAGAAAAAGATTTATGATGTAAGACATCAAGTAAGAAGTAGTGATTATAAACTTAATACTTATGATCAAACACAATTATCTGAAGATCTTCTTTATACAGAATTTGAAACAATGCAGCATGGATATACATATATTTATGATTCGCAAGCTGGTATAAATATTGTTTCAAGTGAAATGGTTAATGGAAAAATTGTAAAAAGAACAGGTTATTTACCATTTAAGAAATATCAGTTTAATGATAAATTACAGGATGATATTGAACGAACACTTAGACTGATTAAGAATCATGTTAAAGAAGTAGAAAGTCAATTTGGATCTGTAAGATTACATTTTACACCTTTGTATTTTGGTGATAAAACTGATATTTATTTTAAAGATTGGAAAGCTGATCATCAACCTGTTCTTAAAGATAAAGTTGATATCGATAACAGTTTCAAATTAACTAATGAATTAGCAACTATTTCAACAGAATTAAGTGGTGCTGTCAATGATAGTGAAGATGATGAAGAAACTGGTTGGGATATTGATAGTTAATGAAATATCATATAAATAAAAAACATTTATAGGAGATGTAAAATAAATGTATCGAACAAAATGCTATGATAAGCTTGAAAAACAATTCCTTTTACCTATTATCGATTTTGTCGGTTTAGGTATTGATAATTCTACTGAATGTGGATTATTGAAATGGATTGGATGTTGTAAAAGAGATAAAGAATCTGGAAAAGTTATTCCTAAATTCTTCATCAATCCTTACAATGAAAATAAAATTTATGCTATTGCTCGTAATCAAAATGAATTTATTAATTTTAAATCAAGAAAAGATGAATTGGAATTTTTCAATCCATTTATAAAATATAAAAATGCATTGCTATTACTACTTTATACACAGCCTATTGTGTATGAAAGATATTGTATGAGTGAACCTGCTGAAGAAAATCTTGCAGATCTTGTTGTGAATGATGAAATAGAATATTCACAACAAGAATTATACGAACATGTTCGTATCAAACAATATCCTGTAACAAAAGATGAATTTGACAATGCTTATTACAAATTTTCATTTGAAATGAAAGGTGATGATAATTTTGAAAATGAAGTATCAGCTTCATCCAAAATTAAAATCGCTGCAGTAATAATGACTATTATAAAAGTTATGGGTGTTCTTGAAGAAGCTCCAGAAATACTTGATGAATTTAATGGTAATTATGAAGATCTTCAAAATTATCTTGAAGAATTGCTTGAGAAGTATGTTAAGGAACGAGAACTTAACAGAAAAGATCTTAAGAAAGTTAAAATTGAAAATGAAGTTGAAACATTTACTACTGATGATCTTGATTTATTTGAAACAAGTTCTGTAGAAGATCTTCTTGATTCTACTGATGAAAATAATTCAAATGAAGATAATCAGGAAACAGAAAAAGTTATCAATGTATCTGATAAATACAAAAACGTTATACCTATTGATAATCTTTTCAATAATGACGATGATAACAAATTCATGGGTTTGGATTTTAGCTAATTTTTAAATAAAGTGGGAGATTTTTCTCCCACTTTCTTTTTTTGGACAATTAAATATAGAATTTGTGATTTTTGAAGGGGATTAAATATATGTTTTCAACGGTTTTAATGGCAAATTATCCAACTAATAGTAATATTTCTGAAGCAATTTCAGAAGATTTACAAGTTTCGGTTGTTAATTTGTTTAAAGAACACATTGGTGTTTTGATACTAATCATAATTGCAATAATATTCATTGTAGTTCTATTATATTCTGTAATTTCTAAATTAACAGATTTAATAGGTAATAAAATTTTTAAAAATAATGAATATATTGAATTTGGAAAACTTAAAATTAAGAATAAAACAAAAGATGGTAAAATCATTAATAATACAAGAATGATTGATATAAATTCTTTTGTTAATATGCTTGATATTTTATTAACTAATACTATTGATAATGCTATTTCAAAAACAATAGAAACAACTAATAGTATTAATGCAATTGAAAAAGATTATGTAGATTCTTGTGGAAATATTTTCAGAAGCATTTATACAGATATTGGTAATGATTATTATCAGAGTCTTATTAATTATGCTTGTGATAAAATTCATATGGAATTATCTAAAATTCATAGTACACGAGAATATTTTTTTATTACAGATTTAGTTCACGATGCACAAACAGCTTGGTTAGATTTGAGTAAAGAAATTATTAGTAGAAATGGATTTGTCGAAATTTTATCAGATATTTCAAAAGCTGATCAATATATCGATGAACTTAATGGATGTATTTTTAGAACTATTGATATTCATAAATTAGAATCTACAGAATTAGATAAAGCAGAAATGGATGAAATATTAGAAAATATTAATAAAAAATTTAAAACTAAACTTGAAAATATGTTTATGAGACTTGGTAAACTAAAAGTAGCAATGTTAGATAAAAAGAAAGCTAAATTTGAATATATTGATACTAATATTAAAACTTCTGTAAGTGATGTTATTAGAGAAGTAGAATTAAAATTCTTAACCGATACTATTAACAACATCCAAAAGAAACCTGCTATTGAAGATAATACAGAAGAAAAAGAAAAAGAATAAATAATAAAAGAAGTCCTTATTAGGACTTCTTTTATATTGTGACTGGTTGACAAAATAATATATTTTCCATTAAAATGAGGAATTAATTATGGCTAAAATACCAAGCGCGTTAACTCAATATGATAATGAGGTCACTAAAACAACAAACAGTAATGGTAATTTTAAAGGAAAATTAGGTGGAGGATTTAATAATTCGCTTAAAAGCATCGGATCTTCCAGTTTTCTTTCTGATAAAGTAAACCAATTAAATGAATTAGCAAAAAATAAATTAAATGGACTTTTAGGAGGTTTAGGAAATTTTCTTAACCTCGGTGATAAAAATTTCTTAAGTGAAGCATTAAATGGACTTCTTGGAAAAGCTGTTGGTGCATTATCTGGTTATTTAAATAATGCTCTCCAAATGCTTAAAGCATTAGGAACAGATACTTTAAGACAAATAACAAATGCTTCTATAAATTATATTGCAAATATATTAGAAGATTATGTTAATAATATAAAATCGTCTATTTATATAGATGATAAAGTATTTTCTGCTACAATTGAAGGATTATATTATAGTGGTGCAGATTTAGCTTATAATGATCATTATTTACGTAAGCAATGTTTAAAACGAGATTGGGTAGAAACTCTTAAATTTGTAGATGAAAAATATGAATTGAAATATGATTGTACATATACAAATTTAGATTCTGATATAAAAGTATGCTCAATGAATTCATGTCACAAAAATTTATTTTATATTTTTGAAAAATTGAGTGCTAAAATAACTGAATATAATAATTTAATTATTGATTCTGATAAAAAAATAGATACATTTACAAAAACAGAAAATTATACTGATAATGCTGAATATCAGAAAGAAGTAAAATTAAATAATCAATATAAATCCGATAAAGAACGACTTGAAAAATTAATGGTTAGTGGATTAAAAAATTTAATAGTATATAGTTATACATACACTACTGCTTCTGATATTCGTAAATTTTTTACAACATTTCCAGATATTTTAAAACCAAGTTATTATGGTTCAACTGATACAAAATATAATAAACAATATATGTTTGATGAAAAAGATTGTAGTACAATGCTACCATTTTTTACTAAACATGATTTATCTAAATCTGATGTTGCTCTTATGGAAGAAATATCTAAACAATCATCATTATTAGATAAATATAATGAAAAATCATTTAATTCTAATAAATTTACTGAAGCTCGTGCTACTTTAAATAATTCTACAAGTTCTAGTTATGAAAAAGGAAAAGCATATGCTATAATTCAAAGAGAAGAAGCAAGATATAATTCGCTTAAATCTCAAGATGATCGTTCATCAAGTTTAGCTTTAACAGCTCTTACAAAAGGTGCAAAAGGAGTTCATCAGGATTCTAGAGCACGTTATCCAATGCAAAACGGATTAAAAAATAAAGTTAAATATAGAGATGAAGATTTATCAAATTTTTTAGATGATACATTTAATACTAAAGATCAATATACCGTTCCTAGAAATAAAAATATTAAAGCTATATACATCTTACTTACATCTAAAGAAATTTATTCTGATTCTTATATGGAAAATATAGTTTTCTATAAAAGATGCAAATATAAAACAATGACAACTCTTAATGCTGCTGCTGATAAAGCTTTAGGTTTATTAGGAACATCATTTTTAGCACAAGCAACATATGATATATCAGATGCTATTGATGGATCAGCTTATAGATATACTAAACAAGTTGAAAAATTTTTACTTAATCCAAAAACAAATATTTCTGATATAGCTGCAGCTGCTAATGTAACATTTGATGAAGATAATTTGGAAATTGAAGAAGTTGTATCTGATGAAACAGATGAAAATGGAAACGAAAGCAAAACACCAACTATATATAGATCTGCAGCAGTGCCAACTAATAATAATACTGAACTTACTGAAAGTAATGGTGTAAATCCGGAATCCATAAGTGAACTTGAAAAAGAAGCAGATAAAAATTTATCTGTTAAAAAAGAAATAGCCGATTCAGTAAGATATACAGAATCTCTTCCAATGATGTCTAAAAAAGCAATGCTTTTAAATTATTTAGTTAAATTTTACGATCTTTGTATTAATTATGGTGTGGATGAAAGAGAATTTAAAAAAGCATATGGAAGATTAACTCAATATATATTTTCGAAAAATATTAAGGATCCTAATGATTTATATGGAACCTTATTAGATAATGCAACTAATGAATCATTAACAAGAAATATCCAAATTATTATATCTATTCAAAAAACAGGTACATTATTAAGAATAATGAAAGCCGAGAATAGTCAATATAAAAATATTTATGTTAAATTATTTGATTTAGTTTGTAATTCACTTAATTTAGAATCAAGTACATCAAGTTTTGTACAAATGACTTTTAATTATGATAAAGAGCATTTATCATCATTACTTAAGCATTATTATTTAAAACAATTAAATTATCTAAAATCTATAAATGATAAATCAAATCCTAATTATAAAAACTTTTATACTTTTAAAGATTCTATGACTAAATCATTTGTAGGATTTGATAGAAATGGTGTATTTGGTTATTCTGAAGAAAAAGACAGATTAAGATATACAAATATTGAGACAGGAGATTGGAGAGCAATACATTATTCTCCTAAACATGGTACATTTTTCGCTGGTTCTATGAACACAAAAGGAAATGGTATCATGAAATTAAATGAAAGTATTGAAGAATTACGAAGTACAAATATTACATCTGGAAATTGGTTGAAAATAGTTGAATTTAATGATAATTTATTTTTTATTAACGAAGATCAATCTATTTGGTACTGGAATGGAAGTTCTGTAGTTAAAACTAATATTACTGATTATGATAAATGGGAATTTGATTTATTTGAATCTTATGATATTATTTTCTTAAAAGGAACTAATAATAATGGTATTAAAATATGGAGAAATAACTCTTTTGAAACCATAACTGATGCTGGTGATGGTTGGGTATATGAATCATTAAATAACAATAGTTATTATATTCTCTATCCATCAAGAACAGCAGGAATGTCATATGTATTTGATATATCAAAAATATTTACTCCTACAAATGTTCGTGACTCTATTGTAAGTTGGTTTTTAACAGTTCCACAATTAACATATACTTATGAAGAAAGTGCACCTTCTCCTGAAAATGGTGGAGAAAGTGGAACAGGTGGAACTAGTGGAACCGGAACTGATGGAACCGGAAATGGTGGAACAGGTGGAGAAGAACAAACAATCACTGTAACTGTTATTCAATTCCAATGCCATTTATTAATTTCAACAAAAACAACTGGTGTTTGGGATTGTATGTCAGCATTATCAGATACAACATTATTTGTTCCTTCAAACACACAACCACAATTATTAACTAAATTTGATCAAGATAAAATTAATATTCTATATAGAAAAACTAATGCAAATAGTTCATGTTGGTGTATAGATGGAAAAAATATTTATTCTATTGATTTTGTTTCTGTAAAAGATGGTGGTTCTGCTATACCAGATATTAGTGGTAATAAAGTAATTGAAAGAAAAACAACTGATACTCAATTATTAACAGGTGGAGTTGTATCTTATGATATTACAAATACATTATGTACAAAATTTGGTATATTTGCTGAACAAGTTAAGGTATTAGAAAATGGATCATCTACTACAGAATTATGGTATTATGATAAAGAAAGTTATGAAAATAATAGAAATAAAATAGCAGATAAATCAATATCAGGACTATCATTTTTTGTTGGTGAAGATGGTGTAACATCATTCTGTAAATCATCAGATAATTATTTTATTTGTACTAAAACAGGTATGAATCAGTTACTTACAAATGAAAATGATATTAAACCTGGATGGATTTTAGAATATGTTAATAATAAATTCTATATGGTAAACCATACAAATCCTTTAGGAATTAAATTAATTAGAAACAATGTTGCTGAAAATACAAATATTACTGATGGTTATTGGAATGTAACAGCTTCTGATACAAAAATATTTGCTTTATCTATAAAAAATACTAATAAGGGTATAAGATATACATCTGTAAATAATCCTACTAATTTTGGAGTAATATCAAAATCACCTTATAATTATCAGGATGTTTATGGATATAGTTATGATCCAGAACGTAAAGTTATGTATTTTGGATCTTGTAGAGATGAATTATTATTAGATATTGATGCTATAAATTATGATATAGATCTTTATATCTATATCTTGACTTTATACCAAATAAAACAAAAATTACAAGGATTTGCTAATGAAAATAGTAGTGTCGGATTAAATTTAGTATTAGATAAATTAAAAGAAAAAAATGGATCTGGTGAAGGTAGTGGATCTGGATCTGGTGAAGGTAGTGGATCTGGATCTGGTGGTGGCGGATTATCAGAAAATGATATTAATGAAATAAATAATTTAGTTGATAGTTATAATTCTGATCTTCAATCTCAAATATCAGATCAACGTGAAATTGAAAAATCATCAAGTTTGTATACAGATCTTTTAACTTATGCTGAAGCTATAAGAGAATTCGATATAGATGATAAAAATGCTAAAGAAAGTTTATTATTATCTATGATTAATAATTATGATTACGTACCATCTTTTGATGATCAAAAAATGTATTTTTCTATCATGAAAAATGGTTCAGAAATATTTATATTAGTTACTGATACAAGCGGTTCTCCAAATCCTGATATTCAATATTATACAAGAGATGAAAATGGTATTTTTCATGCATGTCCTAAACCATTAACTGCGTTTGAACCTGGTATTGTATATTATACTTATGATTGGGATAATTCTCCTAAACCAAATCCTGATATACAATATTATACTAAAGATGAAAATGGTGTTTATCATGCATGTCCTAAACCATTAACTGCATTTGAACCTGGTGTAGATTATTATACATATTTTATTACAGGTCCAGGTCCTAATAATCAAGAAAAATTTTTAGCTAAATTATCATACATGAATATGATTAGGCAAACAAAGATAGATAATAATTCAAATGGATATATAAGACTTTTTAATACAAGTTATAATCCCGATCCTAATATTCAATATTATACTAAGGATGAAAATGGTGATTATATATCTTGTGATAAGCCATTATCTACTTTTGAACCTGAAAAGATTTATTATGTTGATATGAAAATCGGATCACATAATTGGAATAAACAATTCAATCAAGTATCAGATGATTTTCTAAATACAGATGAAGATTTTATTGATTATACAGCAGAATAATATAAATCAGGTGCATAAAGCACCTGATTTATTTATTTTATGGATTCTGAGGATCAGGATCTGGATCTTGTTCAGCTGTTTTAGAAACAATAGATTTAAATGTTTCAATATCTGAAGTAGAAAATGTTTTTCTAAATATAGATTCAACATAATGATTATAATTATATTCATCAGCTGGTAAATTAAATTTATTTTTGATTTTTTCTTTAATTATATCAATAATTTCTTGATCAGTAGAAGCTTCAACAAATAATAAATTTGGAATGTTTCTCATATTATCGATATTATCAAGACTATCAATATTGATACCAGTTTCAACATAATTTGCAAGAATATTTTCTACTGTAGAAATATAATTTGTCCAAATTGATACATATGTATTGTATGCTGTTGGTTTATTTTCATATGAAATAGAATTAAGATTTTTAGATTTCATAGTGTAAGTGAATTTATTAAAGTACATTCGATATTCACCAGTAGACAACAATACATTTAATTGTGTTTTAAGTTCTGTGAGAGTATTTTCAAGTTCTTTTGTACTAATAACAATTTCATCAGTTCCACTTGTATCTTTCAAAATATTACCAATTTTATCAATATCATATCCGCTAAACCAAACATCAGTAATATCGGCAACATCAACGATATGTGTTGATAATGTTGTATCAAATGTATTAGATTTACTTGGATCTGCTGATTTAGTTAAAATTCCATATCCATTGTTATCACGACCTATAATAGCATAAGTTGTTTGATTTCCAAGTTTATAAGCATGAATTACATTTATATAAATTTCTCCGATACCAATACTATACTTAATTCTTTCTTTTTCATTAAGATTATGTGTTTCATTGTAATTTTCTATAGCATCGATCATTTCACCTTTAGATGATACACCAGCCATTAATGTTTTTACAAAGTTTGGATCAGAAAATCTTTTTCCTTCAACTTCTACTAAATCAGAAAATGTATAATAGCCATTTTTCATTTTATTTTCTCCTATTTTATATTTATTCCATTAATATGGAAATGAATTCTATATAATGATGTTTTTTACATATTTATATATTTAATATACATATAAATGATAATGTGTATAAGGAGGAATAATGTGGAAATCACTAATTTTAAGAAAAATATTATTGTTTGTAGTATTTTTATCGTTATTTGTATCTCCTGTTTTTTCGCAGGAAGATTCATCAGATTTAAAAGAGTTTCAGGAACTAGCGACGAGCTTATCTCAGGAATCGTACTCACAAGAAGTGAAATCGATAAAATCGCTAATGCAATTGGTATTGCAGGAAATTCAATTAAATCAGCCGATGATCTTGGACGAGCAGTTGAAAGCGGATTTGATAATTTACGAAAGGGAAATGAGCTCGGAATATTATGCATCAATGAAATTGAGCGATCAATTGAGGACGATAAAAAATTCACTTCAAACCTTCAGCAAACTTACTCAAATTATTTCGACTCAGCAACAACAGCGATCGATGTGGCAATTGAACGTGCTGAATTATATGAACGAATTATATCTTCATATGAACAAGCTAATAGAAATTACTCAGAAAATAGTAAAAAGTCAGAGTGAAGATGCTCAATTAGCATTAATTGAATTAAAAAATGCTATGGAAAGTGTTGAATTTGTAAAACAACAATTAGAAACAGTAGAAATTTTATCTAAAAAACAAGCTGAAGAAATTTCATATTTAACTAAAAGAAATGAAGTTCTTATAAGAACTAGAATATTTAATATTTCTGCAAGTGGTCTTGGACTTATTTTAGGTACTACTGGATATTTTTTAAAACGGGATCCTGAATTAAAAGATATTGGAAATATTATGTTTTATACAGGAATAGGTTTAACATCTTCTGGTATAATTTCATTTGTTATTACAATTCCATTTTAATAATAAAATAGGAGGTCTTCCTCCTATTTTATATTTTGTAAAAATTTCTATAAATATATATTATATTACTGATCTATATATAGAGGAGGCAAATATGGCAGAAGAAGAAATTACTGCAAAGCCTAATGTAGGAGAAACCACTGAAACTCCTGCTAAGAAAGCTAAAGCAGCAGAGAAGCCGGTAATAGCTAAACCGGCTTCTGGATCTGGATCTCGAGTAAGATTCGTGATCGTAACTAACGGTCAAGGTGGGTTCAATGTTGGACACTACCTTGCATCAGTATTACCGAATAACCCAACAATTATTGCGGTAAATTCATCAAATGAAGATCTTAAAAATACAGGTCTTCCAGATAAATGGACCTTCAAAATTGGTGGTGTAAATGCTGATGGTGCGGGTAAAGAACGTTCAACAGCAAAGAATTATTACAAGTCTTACACAGCTTTGGATAAGACTACTGGTAAAGAATTTAATGCACTTGAACATCTGATCGAAATTTATGAGGAAGTTTTCTTCCATCCTACAGATCAGACAATAATTATCTGTACATTCTCATCAGACGGTGGCACAGGTTCAGGAATTGGACCTATGTTAACAGCATCATTAACCAACTACATGAATAGTTGTACATCTTTCGAATGGGATAATAAAATTTTTAATATCTCATCAGATACGAATGATGTGCCTCGACCAGTAGTAATTGGTCTTACGACAAAATGTTCTGTTAAATCTGGATCAAAGAATCTCCAGAACACAATTGAATGTTTCTTGGATATCCAGAAATTCATTGATAAAGGAATTGGAAACTTCTTTATTGCTGATAACAATCTTGAAGACGTTGAATTTAGTGGCGATGATGAAATGTACCGCATTATTAATGCGAGAATTGCAGCACCGTTTGTTAAATTCTTCGGTGTTGAAATGAATTCTGATATCAAGTGCATGGATCTCCAGGACAAAATCAACAGCTTGAGAATTCCTGGCTGTTCATCATTTGTATCAGCCACAAGAAATAATATGTTCCAGTATGTTATTCCACGTGGCCAGAGTACGACACGTACTGTAATGATGATTCGTCATGATGAAGAAAATCCTGGCGCAGAAGAACAGTATGTAAAAGACTGTCTCAAGAAACTTGATGTAGTGTCATTTGATACAACTTCTGTATTCTTCCAGATTGAAAAATCTGGCATTTCTGCGAATTCAGTATCAAAAGATCTGATTACATCTTCAATGATCGGATTCTTTGGTTTCCATTCATTGAATGCAATTGTAGAAGATCTGCGTGATAACTTGCATCGTTTACAGATTGCTACTCAGAAACGTCAAGATGTAATCAAAGAGAATTCTACTGGATTTACATCAGTTTCAGAAGACGCTGCTGAGATGAGTTCAAGATTTGGTCCTAAAGCAATGGATCAGGATTCTTTGATGGATCTTGTATAGATCTCTAGCTATTAAATAAAAGGAGGGATTAAATTCCCTCCTTTTATTTTTTTATCTTAGTTGAACGAATTATTATTTTATATATTATATTAATGAAGGGTTAAAAGGAGGCCCTGTAATATGATGGAAAAAACAAATATTTGTAAGACCCTCGAGATGAGAGTTTCAACATTCTTTAAGAAAGGTTGGTGCTTTTACAGAAATGTTGCAAGAGCAACAATATTAAATGTTGAAAAGTTGTTTGGTAAAAATAAAATTATCTTTATCGAAGAACTTATTGTTACAGATTCAGAAGATTGGGGTGCTTCTATGTCTGTAGAAAGATCTGGAAGAAACCTCAAGGAGCTCAATTCTAAAGAGCTTAAAGCAAGTGGCACTCCTGCTTGTACAGCAGAATGTCGTTATTATCTGGAGTTAAATGGAAAAAGAACACAAATATCTCCAGATAAGTTTTTCAAGCTTATTCCAAAAAGATAAGTTTGAAAAAAGAAGTGTTGAAATATACACTTCTTTTTTTATTTCATTTATATATTATATTAATGGAGGTTTATAATGAATATATATGCAGATTTAATTAATAAAAAATTCTCTATAAATTTTTCAAAAAACGAATGTGAAGAAATGTTTGTAAATCAAGAATATATTATTTCTTCATATTTAGGTTTAATGGAAATTTTAAAATCTAATGCATTAAAATTATTTGATGCATCTATGAAAGAATATGAAAACTTTTTTCTATCGCATGTTGTTTCAAATATATGTATAGAAAATGGTGAAATGTATGTAAGATATACATTAAGAGAATAAAATAAGAATAAAGGGAAACATTTCCCTTTATTTTTTTAACCGAAAAACATTATTATATACAAATTAAAATATATTATAATGGAGAAAATTATGGCTACACATGATATAAGTTTATTTTTCTATATCAAAGGCTCTAAAGATTTTCCATCTGGACATGGTATAGATGAAAAATTCGGATTTGATAGAGCAATTCCAACAACATTTGATAATAATCAAGAAGATGGTTTAAAAACAGGTTATTTAAAAGTTGAAACACCTGTTTTTAATACTACTATTAGAGATATTTATCTTAAGAATAAAGGTGCAAGAGAAATTTCTAATACATATTCTTTAATATCAGATGTAGATAATTGTATTTTCAATTATTCTAGAAATAATCCTAGTTTGGGTGTAACTAATCGTACAGAAAGATCTCTAGAATATCTTTCTACAATGATTGTTAAACCAGCTACTGGTGATAATAGTGATGTTGAAAACGAACTCTATAAACAGATTTATCCAAATTATACTTATACATCAAAAGTAGATTTGGAAAGGTTATTAACTATTACACCTAATGATAATCCAGATTATCCACCAAGACAGTCAATTTTCTGGCAGAAAATATTTACTCTTCTTGAATATCTCAAGAAACATGAAAAAGATATTATTAATGATAATATAACAAATTCATTTCCTAGAGATTATAATGCTAATAAAGAAACTTGGTGGAATCATAATACTTTTGGTATTGAACAGCTTCTTAATAATGAAACTTCTGTAGGTAGATATATTGGTCTTTTTATAGGTGCTAAACCTGAAATGGAAGGTCAGCCATCATTTAGAATCACAGCAATGGATGACGGATTTAAAATAAGTGCTACTGAGTCTAATAATGGTGGAACACCTGTTACAGTAAATTATGAAACTAACCCATTTCGTAATATAGAAATATCAGGTACTGATGGAACACCTATTAATACAGTAGATAACAATACAGGAATTCCTAATATAAATGTAATTCAAGAAAAACTTTGGGATGATTTAAATATTTCTTATGTTCCTGGAACAGCATATTTCGAAACTTCTTCTCATGAAGGTCGTATTAAGAAAATTTATTTTAGTGTAAAATATAAACAATATGGTAATACAACAATTAATAATTATGATATTTGGAATTTTACTATATATTTTGATCCAGATGCTTTTGTAGCTGATTCTACAACTAATAGATTTGGAGTTTGGACTTATAATGATATCGATTTGGATAGTGAATATCCTGAAGCCAATGAACCAGGTTTCAATATTTATGATAATGACTATGCTAATATGTTAATCGATGATCCAACTTCTCCTAAACGCGGTCATTTTATAGCTACTGAAGAAGAAGTAAATAAAGCAATGGCTAAAGCAATGCTTGAAGAAATGAGAGGTAACGATTATACAGATTTTAAACCTGTAAAAGTTATACGTGTATCTCCAGAAATTATAAAAACTGGTACAACATCTAATGGAAAAGACATTTATGATGTTCATTGGCCATCAATTAATGGTAATGAAAATCCTAATGCACATGGTGTTGGTGAACAAACATTCTACATTTTTTATAATACTGTTCCTCCTTCTTCTCAACAGGAAAAACAAGCTATTAAAGATTATCTTTTAAATTTACATAGTAAGTGTGCAGAACAAACTTATTATAGTGAAAGTGAAAGTAAAGCTGGTGTAAAATATATTGGACACCCTAATTCTGGTACTGGATTAACAAACTGGTTAGCACATATGTATCCAGGATTGTTTAGTGAAACTGTTGTTTATATTATTCCTCCATTAGATACACATAGATTCAATTTATCTGAAAATAATAGTGCATGGGTTACTTCTAATTATTTCCATACTGAAACACAAAAACGTATTGTTGAATCAATGAGATATGTATCTCAATTTAAAAATTTCCAGCTTGAACCTAATGGAAATGTTGGTGCTACAACAAATATTGGTGACGTAAAGAAATATTTTGGAACAGAAGTATTTTATATTGGTGGTCTTAATAATGATCAAAATAATAATAATGCATTTAATTTCCCAGCACCATTTATTGCTACAATGGAAAATGAAAACTTTGATGCACCTTTAACAAGTCAGACAGGATTTGCTGGATTTGTTCCTAAATTCTTCGATCATAATGCATCACCAACATCACCTGCAGATCTTTTACAGTACATTCTTATTAAACTTATGAATCATATGTTTATTAATGATAGAGCAACAAATGAAATGAAGACAAGATTAAATCCTATAGCTGGTGTAAATATTGAATATTCTGTAGAATCAGAAACAGATCCATCAACTATAGCAAATCCTTCATTTGTAACTAATGTTGCTTCATTTACTATTAATGGCGTAACATTTAAAGTTTATTCACAACGTAATAAGAACTTTGGTGCTGTTAATGGAGCGGAGGAAAGTAATTAATGATAACAAGTATCGATTTTGGAAAAAATTATGCATTATATTTGCTTCCGCTTTATGGAAGGACAAAAAATAATGTTACAATAATTGGAAAAACTAATATCGATAATGTTGCAATGAATGAAGATGAGTATAATATATATGAAACTTATTTTCAACCATTGGGTTTAGGGCTTACATCATATTATACAGCTATTCAAGAAAATACTGATATTTATATATGTAAGCCTATAACTTCACTTGAACCTTTTACTATTGGAGATGAAAAAATATTTATTCCTTCTTCACTTATAGATATGAGTGAATCTGTTGAATATGTATCAGCTTATAACTTCAATTTTCAAATTTATCCTATAGTTAAAAGATTTGATAGTGAATCAACACGAGAACAGTTTACAAATGAAATATCTGAAAAAATTAAAACTAAATTAAAAGAATTGATTGATTTTAATATACTTGAAGAAACTGAAATTGGTATTTCATATGACACAGTTTATGTAACTAAAGAAACTATAGAAGCTATGGAACAAAAATCTGTAAAACTATGGAATGAGTTACATAACAGAACACGTCAAACTAGAGAAGGTGAACTTATAATGGAGAGCCAATATAATCAAAAAATAAATGAATTAAATGAAGCTATTCTCCAAAATAAGAAATCATCAGATGAATACCAAAATAAAATAATTTCACTTAATACAATAATTAAAAGATATGAAGATGCATTAGCTGGAATGCAAAATAATGAATAATAAATAATATCCTACCTTTATTGGGTAGGATATTATATTTTTTAATTTTATATTAAATATATCTATATACTATTTCCGTTATTTATAAAGGAGCATAAATATAATGAAAACTGAAGAAGAACTTAAAGAAAATCTTGACCTTGATCAGAGTAATGTAAATCCTGAAAAGGTTAAAGAAGTTGAAGTAGAACTTGCAGAAGATGATCCAGATGATATCACTCCTGAAGAATCTATTGAACAACCTCTCAGTAAAGAAGAAGTTGAAGCTAAAGTAAAAACTATTGACGAAGAACACAGAAAATATCTTTTAGAAAGAGCAAAAGAATCTGATATTGATTGGGATAAAATTGAATTTGAAGATGAAACAAAAGATGTCCCATTATTGTCTGATAAAGATAGAAGTTTATTTATTACTGTTTCAGAAGATTATTTTGGCCGTGAACTTCTTGATATGTATATTGATGAAGCTAAAGAAACCATTAAACAGTATAAGTCAATGCGAGAATTAGTTGAATCTGGTACAGCTGATAAATCAGATGTTGAATATTTTGAAACACTTTCAAAAGGATATCAAGAAGCTCGTATTGTTCTTGCTTCTATTCAGAAATCAGCTCGTGAAATTGAAGCATCATTTAAAGATTCTAAAATTACAGAAGATTTTGTAAAATCTGTAACTCTTAATTCTCTTCATGAATTTTTAATAAGAAAATTTAGATTTAATCATTCTTTTGTAAACAATAATGAAGATCTTAGGGAAAAAATTGATGAAGATATTAAAAAACATATGTTTGTAATAACAATGTTTGATTATTATCTTGATCGATATGAAAGTAAATTTAGTGGTGATATTTATAATAAAAATATAATTGGTGGTAAAAATAATATTTTCTCACCAATGTTTAATGAATATATGTTGAATAATTATATTCATTCAGTAAATACTTATATTAAAAATCTTGAAGAAAAAACAAATATTGATGTGTCTAAGATTATAAATACTGATCTTAAAGCTATGGAATTCGCAAAAGCTTGTGTTGTATATTCTACAGTAAAAGAAAATGTATCTTTCAAAGTAGCTCTTAAAGATAAAGATTATGAAGTTATGAATTCAAAACTTAACTTTGATGGAATTAATGATAATAATGTAAAAAATATTATTTCCCAAATAGATTTCTTTGTATTGCAGCTTAAGAATGAAGAAAAGTTCAATAAACTTGTTTCTTCTTTTGATTATCAACTTAGACATCATGTATGTTTTAAAGTAATAGATGATCTTATTGGAGATAAAGAAGAAAATCTTTGTGATTATGCAAAATGTATTGAAGTTATTTCTGAACATTTCCCTGTAGTTGAAGGAACAAATCTTACTCGTGAATGGAAAGATTGGTACACATTCATGAAGATTTATGAAACATATTATTCACTTATTAGTTTGAAAAACAAAGAAAATAAAGAAGATATTGATTATTATAATATATTCTCACTTCTTTTCTCAGACTTTAATATGTATATTTATTCTGATTTCATTACAGATATTGATCAATTTATTACAGAAACAGTTTATAAGAAAGATACAAGATCATTTATGTTTGGTATGTTAATGAATAATCTCCTTCTTCAGCATGAACTTGGATTTAAAGCTGATATTAGAACTAAAGAAGTTGTAATACCGGTTGAAACAAAAGTAAATGAAGAAACTGGAGTAGAAGAAGAAACAGTAAAGACTTTACAACCTAATTATAATGCACCCGGAATTTATTCTCTTGCAAAAGAAGTATTCCGTGATCAGTATGATTATATGGTTGGAGAAGAATCTACAGATATTCTTCTTAAAGATGTTGATCTTGTTGAAACACGTAAGAAATATATGGAAGTTACTTTTAAAATGCTTAAATTCATGAATGTAAATATTAATGAATTATTAAAGATCGAATCTTTTGAAAAACCAATTGTTGTTCAACATAAAAAGAATAAGAAAAAGAATAGACGTAGATAATATTATAAAAGAGGGAATAAAATCCCTCTTTTATATTTTTTATATTTATATATTATATTATTGAATGGGAGGTTTTTATATGAAAGATAAAATATTTTTATGCATAATCTTAATTTATACAGGGATTTTAAATCTTGTTATTTGTTTTGATAAAAATATTAAAACAATTGGTATATTAAATATCAATACAGGATTTAGAATAATATCGTGTATTATTGGTATATGTATGATAGCTATATCTATTTTATTTATAGTATTTAAATCGAAAAAAGATTATAAATAATCTATTTAAATATCAGGAGATTTTCTCCTGATATTTTTTTGTTAGAATTAATATTTATTTTATATATTATATTGATGAAGGGAAAAAATGGAGGCCCTTAAAAGATGAAAAGAAATAATGCAATTTTTTGTATGGTAATTATGATGATTACTATGTTGGTTATCAATTTGTACATTGCTTTTAGTGGTGTACAAACACTAAATTATTTTGGATTTTACGAAATCCAAATCACTCCAGCTTTTCGGTTGATGTGCTTCTTAGGAGGTACGTTAATGTCCATGATTTTCTTGGCAATGGTTATTGGAACTATTGTTGAGAAAATTAAAAAGAACCGAGCTCATTCTGTTTCTAAAGTAAACTGGGGTGATGACCTTAAAGTTCCACCTGAACTTATGAAGAAGGTGGAAAAGGCTGATGAAATCAGCATGAGTGATCTAGAGCATTTGTCTGATAAAAAGGATTAATGTTCTGGCTTAAAAAGGAGAGAGGGGTGAAAACCTCTTTCTTCTTTTTTTTTCTTAGTTTTGACAAACTAATATATTCTTAAAAAGAGGTTAAATAGAATTATGGCTGAATTTTCAAAAGATGAATATAAAAAATATTTTAGATTAGAAGAAGATAAATCTATTACTTTTATTGGAGAAAAACTTATTATTCAAGTACCACAATTCCTTATTGATCAAGGTGTTGTAGAAATTGTTGGTACTGATGTTATTTCTCTTGGTATTTTTGATGGTTATATATTTGATGATATTGAAGAAACTGATATTAATAAAGCAATAGCTAGATATACTTCTAAAGTACCTAGTGTTATGTCTCTTAAACCTTCTCATATTGAAGAAGGATTTACATTTGTAGAAAATCCTGAAACTGAAACACTTGTAAAAGAGAAAACTTATTCATTCATTTTCTTGAAAGGTGATACTTATGTAGAAAGTATTTCTCTTGTTAAGGAATCTGATACAGCTGATAAATGGTTAGTTCTTATGCTTCATGGAAAGATTCCTACTAATGTTAAATATAGTGAAATTCCTGTTATTTGGTCTAAATGTGCATTCTTGAATGGTCTTGATGATCTTGGTTCTGAATTTAATACACTTAGTGCTATTACAGCTAACTTAGTTCGAGATCCTAAAAACTATAGTAATCCATTTAGATATGTATTTGATAAATACTTTGATAAAGGTATTTATAATGGAAAAATGCTCCATTATTATAACGTACCAATGTATGTATCTAATTTTACTTCTATTACTGGTGCAAATGCTAAACATGGTATTACTGTAGCTATGACTAGAAATACTGATATTAAGACACCTGTTGAAGATATGATTAATTAACAAGGAGTTTTAGATGGCAACGAATGATTATACTACTCAACTTAAAGATATAGTAAAAATAGCTAATAAAACAAATTTAGATGAACCTATTGTTGATGAATATAAATTAGTAGATTCTATAGGAAAAACACCTGATCAATCATTGATATATTATACAAAAAATAACTTAGATCAATATATTGCTTGTCCTACAGAATATGTATTTGTTGACACTAGCAAACCTCCAATTTATGGTGAATCTTATTATAAATATACAGAAGATAATGGATATGAATTTGTAGGATCTGTTGATCATTTTGAACAATCTACACCAAATCATATTGTAAAATATGCTGTAAGAAAAGATTTTGAATTTGATCCAAGAGAAAAATATTATATTAAAGCTAAATCATCGATTGGATTCACAACAGTTTCTAAATTTGAAAATATTTCCAGTAATCATAAATATTTAAAAGATTACGCAGTTTCTATTTTTCAAAATAGAGTTGGAGAAATATTAAGTAGACATGTATTTAAGTTTACTAAACTTCGTGAAGATATTATTTTTATAAGATTGATTTTAATTAAACCTGGTTCTTCTTCTAAAGGAAAAAATTTTATTATAGCTGTAAATGAAAGATCATTTTGGAATAGATTATTTTTTTATAAAGCAGATAATCCTACTTCAAGATATTTACCTATTGATAAAGTTGATCCTTTTGATTTATTAATAGCTAGTTTACGACATTCAAAAGATATTTCAAGAATAACTTTTAAATTAGTAGGTGATGAAGCAGAAAGAATACAAGAACTTTATAATGATTTAAATGAAAATAAAGACGAACAAAAGAAAATTTTAGAATATAATATAGTTAATAATGCTAATGTTGAAATATTAGGTTTTGAACATTTTTCTAAACGTTTATGGATTGGTTATTTCGATTCTATTTTTAATTCTTCAAATATTAGTGTATTTACAGCATATGAAAAAGGTTTATTAGGAATATTGAATTATAAGGATAATGAAAATATAGCTTTTTATAATCCTGATGATCCTAATTTCTCCGAATATTCTTTATTTTATCAAGGTCAATAATTAAAAGAAGGGAGAAATCCCTTCTTTTATATTTGTGCGAAATTTTCTGTCTTGGTAGAACGATATGTTGTTTTATATATTATATTAATGAAGGGAATAAAAGGAGGCCCTGTTTTATGGTTATAAGTATTATTACTAAGGAAGACCTCCATCTTAATTTGGATGATTATAAATTAATATATGAAATCTTTGGGATGGGAGCTGTAGAAATTGATGAACATCATCTTGTTTTAAAGACAGACGACGTTCTTGATGTAAAAAGCTCAACTAATGTTATTAGTGAGTCTGTAGCTAATATCTGGGATTATGTAAATTACATGTCTCAGATGGTAGCTTAAAATAAAGGGATCTTCGGATCCCTTTTATTTTTTTTCTTTAATTTATGTTCAAAAACATTACTATATACCATTTATAAGGAAGAATATTTATGGAACAAAATAGAGATAGTTTTTCTATAAAATTGGTTAATGTAAACCAGGAAATTATGGAAAATCAACTTAAAGAAGTTACAAATGATATGTATTATATTCCTGGTACAAGTGTTCCTAGTGATAATGGATTATTTTCTTTTGATATATTTGGCCGTGTTGGTACGAAAGATCGTAAAGAACAATGGGCATATATTAATTTGAATGAAACATTTATGGCTCCTCATGCTTTTTATGTTTTCAGTCGTCTTAAAAATAAGATTGCTGATGATATGAAAAATGGTGCTGGAAGTTATTATATTGACAGCACAGGAGAAATAACAAAATTACTCACTGGACAAACAGTTCCTGAAACAGCATTAGTTAAAGAAGTAGGATCTGGTTTTGATTGGATGAAAAAACATTGGGATAAGATTTCTTGGAAAATCGAACCTTCAATGACAAATATGGCTAAATCAAGACGAAAGTTTCTTAAGTCACTTGATATAAATCAAGTATTCTGGGATAAACTTCTTGTTATGCCTGCATTCTATCGAGATTTTGATGCTACTCAGAAGAAAGATAATGAAATTAATAAAATGTATAAATCTGCTCTTAGATTAGGAAAAATTCTTAAGAAAACAGATGAATTGATTTATACACCTTCTCAGAGTTTAATCGATACTGCAACTGGTAAAGAAATAGAAATGCCAACCAAATCTATTACATATCTTAAGTTGCATACAGCTCTTTATACTCTTTATGATTATTTCTTCTTAAAGATTTCTGGAGCTAATGGATTTATTAATGAACATGTTGTTGGTAAACCTACAGATTTTGGTGCTCGTCTTGTAATTACAACACCATCTTATAATACTGAAACTTATGCTGATTGTGAAGTAGACTTTTTTCATAGTTCTGTTCCTCTCAGCGTTGCAGCAAACTTATTTAATCCATTTATGGTTCATGGAATTGCTAAATGGTTTAAAAACTATATTGCAGGTAGAAGATCAGTTCGTTATTATGATAGAGAAGCTAAAGCTTTTAAAAATTGTGATTTAGCAATAGATTATATGGCAGAATTTAGTTCTTCAGTATTAAGAGATAAACTTGAAAAATATCGTGATTATAAAGCATTTAGAGTTGAACCTGTTACAATAAAAGGTCAAGAAACTATTCAGGTTAAAAAATATAATAGTGAAACTAAAACATATGAAATGGTAGATAAAATAGTTGAAAAACGAATACCTATTCAAGCTGTTTTAAAAATGGGTGAAAATAATATCATTCATGTTGATTCTGATTCAGAATTAACAATTATGGACGGATTATCTGATGAAGAAATGGCTAAAAATATTAGAAATATAACATGGTGTGAACTAATATATGTAATAGCTGAAGATGTTTTACATGATAAAGTTATTTATAATACTAGATATCCTGCTGATGATTATTATCACACATATCCAAGTATGATGAATATTGTTCCATGTGTTAATTATACACAAGCAATATTTAAGGGTAAATTGTATAAAAGATATCCTATAATAAATGTTAGTCCAAAAGATCACACTAAGATTGAACAGATGTTTGTTGATTCTATGCGTATGCACTCAACATATCCTAACTCTCTTGGTGCTGATTTTGATGGAGACCAGATTTCAACACAATCTCTTTTCTCTGAAGAAGCTAATGCTGAAGCAAGAAAACATATGGTTGATATGAACAATGTAATCGGAATTAATGGCGAAATTGTACGTTCATTCCCTACAGTTGTTAAACATGGTATTTATGGATTAACATATAGAATTCCAAAACCAGAAGGAGTCAAATAATGCCGAAGTCGGATAATAATGATCTTCTTAAAAATGATGCTCTCTTAAGTCTTTATGCTGATCATATGGGGTTAACTCCTCAATTTACGATGCAATATAAAGATAAACTTAGAGAAATTGAAAATAAAATTTATTCAAGTTTAAGAAATACAAATAATGATGATCCTAGTATAAGACTCAATACAATGCGTGTATTGCAAGATATTACACAACGTACATATGTTTCAGATACATACGAAAATGATATTGAGGTCAATCCTAATAATATTGGATATACTTCTACTAGAGATGGAATGAGAATGATTTATGGTGATAATTATAATAAAGAAGATGCTGAAATCTATGGATTTTATACATCTATTTTTAGTAATTATCGAAATCTTGTTTCAGAATATAGAAATATTGGTCGTTTAATTACAGCTGTTAATAGATGTGCTGATATGAAAGCACGTGATATATTAGCTATAAATGAACATACAAAAAGAGCAATAACCAATATTTATGTTCCTGATACAAATGATAAATCTGAAAAAGATCCATCTAAATTAAAAATAGATCCTATTAACCAAGAAATTGAAGAAAAGATTCTTGATAAGTATGAAATAGAAGATAAACTTCCACGATATTTATCAACTGCTCTTATTGAAGGTGCAAAGCCAATTGTAGTATTTCCTTATAAAGATATTATTGATATGGCTAGTTATAATATCGAATTATATGGAGCTAAATATAAAGACTTTAATATGAGATTACAAAAGGTTGCAAATTCTGCAGAAGGATTTAATGATCTCATATCAGAATATCAACATAGATCACATAGACTTACACCAGATTTGAAAAAAGAAGGTGCTAATTGGAAAGTTTATGGAATGGAAGATGAACTTCCAGAAAAACCAGAAGATTCAAAAGCATACTTTAAAAGAATTCGTGATGAAACTATTAGAAAATATATTTCTGAAGAAGATATTCATGAATATCTTAAACGTGGTTGTGAGGATATCCGTGATGATTTGAAAAAAGAAGAAAATCGTCAATTAATGGATATATATGGTTCTAATGTTGTTGATAGTACAGATAAAATTAAAGAAACTCAAAGTAAATTTGCTGATCTTTTTGCAAAAGTTACACCAGATGGTGATTTATCAGAACATTTTAAAAATCAAATTTTTAATGCTATTAATGTAATAGATTCGAATATTGAATTTTATGATCAATCTGAAGCACCTATGGCTCTTTCAATTAATAGTTTACGAAGACTTTTTCAATTTTCAGGTGGATATCATGAAGATCCTAAAGCAGGTGTAGTTGCATATGGAGCTACTCTTCAACCAGAATATAAATTGAAGATGAAAGATCCTTTCTTTGATAGAGATACACTTGATAAATTTAGATCTACAAAAGATGGAAAATCAGAAATGCCTACATCTGTTCTTGATGAATTCCCAGAAGAATTTCAAGAAGCATCTACTAGTTTAATGAAGAATTGTCTCATCAAAGAATATGATGCTGAAGATGTAATTCCTGTAATTGTATCTGGTAGACATGTAGGATATTATCTTATTGAAGTTGGTACTTATTCAGGAAATGCCGAATCTATTAACAAACGTAATTGTAACTTTACAGATATGTTTATTAATCTCGGTGTAGCAAATGATATTGGTATTTCACCTTCTCCATCTGTAACCGGTTCATTCTCAGCTGGTGTTCAGAATATTCCTCTTGGAGGAACTGGTCCAGCAGCTGAACTTTCAACAATTGGTATTACTGGTGCTGGTTCAACAGCATTAGCTGGTGGTATGGATATTGCTGGATTTGATATTGGACCTGCTGGTGAAGATGCTGTACATAGAAATAACATTATGAAAAAGATTATGTTTAATGTACTTAAACATAAAATTAAGAGTAATGATCCTGATGATGATGAAACATTCACTGATGCGATTATGGCTCTTATTCGTGAAGGTGCTATTGTACAGAATAAAGTAAAGATTATTTATATTCCTGAAAAATACATGTGTTACTTTACACCTGGTCTTGATGGAAATGGTATTCCACAATCATTTATGAAGAACTGTCTTTTCACTTGTTATGAACGTGTACTTGTTGATATGAATAATATGATGACAAGACTTACACGTACTGGTACAAGAGATAAAATTACAGTTAATATTGGTAAAGCTAAGAATATGGGTTATTCTATTCGTTCTATCGAAAATGCTTTAACAACTCGTAGATTAAATGTCGAATCACCATTTACTTCTCTTGATCGTGTATTGAAAGCAGCGTCATTATCTGAAACTATTATTGTTCCAGCATTTGATGGTGAAACTTTATTTAATTATGAAGATTTAACACAAACAAACAATATTGAATTAAGAGATGATCTTGTACAAAAACTTGATAATGAAATTGTAACATCACTTAAATGTCCTATTACAATTACTAATCCTTATCAAGAAGAAGATTTTGCTTCTCTTGCAGCATCAAGAAATGCTGAATATCGTTATGATATTATTAAGGAACAAAAGATTTTTGCTAAAACAATAGAAAAATTTATTAAATTGTTATTAGTTGGTTCTGGATTATATGAAACTTTGAAGGGTGGAAATAAAGATTTCAATTTAAAGAATGTTCATGTTGTTCTTTCTGTACCAGAAAATCTCAATATGCGTAATGCTAATGATGCATTTGGTACTACAGAAACATACATTAACAATATTCTTAACATTGTTATTAATCCTGATTCTGATACTGAAACAATTAAGAAACAAAGATTCTTATTCAAGCAAAGACTTTATCAAAAACTTATGCCATCTCTTAGTATTGATGAATATATTCATGAAGCTGATGATCTCTTACCAGCAGCACAAAATGATGCTTTAACAGATCGTATGGATAGAAGTGTTAATGATCAAATCGTTAATACTGAATTCAAACCATTAATGGCAACGCCAGATGGTAAAGTAGTTGAAGCAGAAACTGAAGGTGTTGGATCAGCTGATGATTCTGGTGGATGGTAAAAATTGATATTTATTAGAAGAGGGTTAACTCCCTCTTCTAATATTTTTGCGAAATTTCTGTCTTGGTAGGATGAATTATGCATTTATATATTATATTAATGATAGGAATAAAAATTCTTATCACTTTGACCTGTTTAAGGGATTACAAAACTCTCGTATGAGAGTTTAATATACTATAAGTGGTTGGGATCCACTTTAAAAAATCATCCGAGGTAAAATATGGACGAATTCTTAAAAAAGAATGGATATGAATTTGTATCTGAGTTAAATTCTGGAATTTATACGACTGATGGTGGAAGCTGTCTAGGTCATTGGTATGAAATCGAGGTTCATGTTCTCGGAACAGCCGGGAACATGAGTAGAAATGAAGTAGTTACAGTCTATTGCAATGACGGTTATATCATGGATGGTAATAGGACTGGCGAACTCAATCTTAATTATGAATGGTCTTTTGACTAGATCAAATTAAAAACAGAAAACTGATTTAGTTTTCTGTACCGTATTGCTACGGTTTCTTTTTTTTAATTATTTTTTGTATTAGTTAGAATAAATTGGTATTTATATATTATATTATTGATGTGTATTATAAGGAGGTAATTATGATAAGACCACATCCACATATTTATGATAGCGGTTCATTATTTGTATATGAAGAAAAAATTAAACTTTCTGAAGAACAAGTAATGGAAAAATTAATTAAAATAGGATATCCTCTTTGTACTAAAGATGATATAATAAATGAATTCGAATGTAGCAAAAATATTGCACAAGAAATCATTAATTTTTATAATACACGTTGTGATTATTTTGGATATAATAAATATCATAATTTAATTACAATGTATATAAAAAGAAATGGTATAGCCACTATTGAAAAAGTTTGGGAATTATATTCAAAAGGTGTAGTTCAAGCACGTATTGATGACTATATTAAAGATTCACGTGTTTTTTACGGAAAATTTATCGATTTTATAAAACAAGATGAAAAGATATACGAGAAGTATTTACAAAAAAGAAATGAAAAGAAAGATAAATTTGACGGATTATGTGAAATAAATAAAGAATTTAATCTTAATAAATTAAATTTATCGGCTAGTGATAAAGAATTATTTATCAAAAATTTATTAAAATCTGATAAATTTGATATAATGATTAAATTAATTCCCAAGAAAAATTAAAAAAATGAAAAGAGGGAGCTTTATACTCCTTCTTTTTTTTAATTATTTTTTTGTTTATATATTATAACCAAGAAAACATATGCATATATTTAAAAGAGGGGGATTAATATATGGAAATTACTTTTGAAAAAGCCAATGGGTGGTATTATTATGGTTCTTTATTTGAATTAAAAAATAGTTTTCAATATGTTTATTTAGGAACATTAAAAGATCTTAACAACATTAAATATTATAAAATTATTCATCATAAAACTAAAACATCTGATGGAAAAGAAGTTATAGATGATATTTATGTTTCTGATAAATTAAAACTTGTTAAACATAGAAATGGAAATATAACTATTAAAGGAAATAGATTATTTTCTGAAGTGGGAATGACTTTTATTATTTAATGGAGCTTTAAATGAGTACATCGATAATAGAAAAATATAAAGAAAAAGTTATTGATATTCTTAAAATGACTTATAATAGTCAAATTAATGAAAAAGCTATAGAAAATTACGTTGAAAAAATAGTAGCACCTAAACGAAAAATAAAACTTGTAGCAAATATTAGAAATCTTTATAAATATATTTATTCTGATACAAGAGAACCAAATGATATTTATGATGATATCTATAGAGATGATTTAAATATTCTTAGTAATGGTTTATTTACAGAAAATTGGAATCCTATAAGTTATTATGTAATTACAGACTGGATGGATTCAAGACAAGTTTATAAAGACAAGATGAAAGAAGCAAAAGCTGCTGGAGATCTTGATGATTATTATGAGTATAACAATAAACAAAATAAGGTAAAAGCAAACACAAATAGTATTTATGGTGCTTCTACTATGGAATTTAGCTATGTATCAAATATTGATATGGGTGGTGCAATTACTGCTCAAGCACGTAACTTTATTTCTGAACAAGTTTGGACAATTGAAAGATATCTTGCAGGTAATTTTACATTCGAGAATATTAATGAAATTATGTGTTGGTTAGATCAGTTATTTAAAATGAAATCAAATATTTCTGAAGATTATATGAAATATATTGATTTTATACCATCAGCTGATGAATGTTTACATAAATTCGTAATGATAACTCGTGATGTAGTCGGTATTCGAAGAGATATAGAACACATGGATAAATCAATATTCCTTATGTTTGATGATATGTCTGATTGGAAACGTGTATTGTTTTATTATGCAAATAATCCAATAGAATTTATTAAAAGAAATAAATATGTTTATAATATCGTTAAAGATCTTGTATTTAGTGATATAGAATTTATTAACCCATATGATATTCCTGATGGATTAAAAACACCATTGGAAGAATTAACTTTCTTGATGAAAACATTCTGTTTTGCAACAGTAATTAATGGAAATCGTGTAACTAAATATCAGACAAGACGAAGAAAAATTTGTGTAGTTGGAGATACAGATTCAACTATGCCTACAATTTGGCAACCTGTTGTAGATACATTTGCTATTTATAATAGACCAGATTTGATTAAAGATGATACAGCTCAGATTCGTATGACGATGATTTATGTAAGTCTTGTTACAGAATTATTAGGAGAGTGTTGTCTTAACTTTGTTAAATGTTGTAATTCATATCATGAAAAAGAACGTTTCTTTATGTATATGAAAAATGAATTCTTCTTTCCAGTACTATTACTATTTAATGTTAAGAAACATTATATTGGTATTCAGACTATTCAGGAAGGAAAAATGATTCCAAGAGAATTACAATTAGCTATTACAGGTAGAGCATTAGGATCTAGTGGATTAAATACTTATGTAAGTGGTGAAATTAATGATCTTTTGGAAAATGGAGTATTAAGAGCTGAAACTTATGATCCTACAGTAATACTTAAAGGTGTAAATAAGATTCAGAATCATATCATTGAAAGTATAGATGCTGGTGATAAAACATTTGGTATTTATGCACGTTTTAATGGTATTAATACTATTAAAGATCCAGAAAGAACAGCAACTGCAAGAGCTAGTTGTATTTGGAATGAAATATATCCAGATGACTATATAGTTCCTGGTGATGCTGTTTATTTGTTTGATACTTCGTTAAGATCAGAACAAGATTTGGATCAAATTGAAGATGAAGATATCCGTGAAAGAATTAGAAAAGCTGCTTTTAGACCAACAAGAAATAATATGGATTTCTCAAGATTTGGTCTTAAAACTTTTGCTATTCCTGCAAATGGAGATCATACAAAACTTCCTGATTGGATTATTCCATTTATCTCGAAGAAATCTTTGTGTGAAAAACATCTTCAGCCTATTACAACATTGTATTCATCTTTATTATTATCTCCTTGTAAGTATGCAAGTGAAGGTAGTAGTGTAAAGAAGATGGGTATTAGTACCTTAGTAAGGTTCTAAATAAGTGAGTTTATCAGCTTAATGTTTAAGGGGGAAATATAAAATATGGGTTCTTACAAAAATCCTAAAACTAGAGCTAAGGCTTATAGAAAAAGCTCTATTGAAAAACAAAAGTATGCAAATGCGCATAAAGAGAAAGAATTAAATAAGCAAAAAGAAAAGAAACAAAATTACAATAAATACAATAAAAAGAAAAACGATAAAACAACTAATGTTGATGTAAAGAATAAAACAAAACAAACTATAAAGGTTGTAAAACATAAGAAACCTCAAAATAATAAACCTAAATTCAATCCATGTGCAAAAACTGTATTGAATTTTAATAAGAAAAAGCGAAAAGATCATGAATTGTATATAATGATTCCAATAAAATTCAATTTCATGTCCAGAAAACTTTCTGAAAATGATATTGATAAAATTTTGAAATTTGTTAATAGCAATCCTTTTATTTATAAGAATTTATTTGGTAATAATCAATTTTCATTTAAATATGGAATTGAATATCAAGCTATTATTAAATTATGGACGAAAAATAATATAAAAACTAATTTGAGAAAACGTTACAATAAATCTAATGATTCTAAAGTATTTTTCCTTAAATATAATAAGAAATGGTGGTTTGTAATTGATATCGGTAGAATTATAAAAGACACCATTGAACATAAACTTAAGAAAGGTGAAGTATCATATAAATATCATATTGATAAATTATATGATATTAATGTATCAGTAGCAGTATTAACTGATGACTGTAAACTGATGAATATTCCATGTAGAGATGTAATCAATATACATACAGAAGAAGATAAATTAAATTTTTATTGGAATAATAAAGAAAGCTACGGTATTATTTGTAAAGAATATCATTTACTTTTAAAGAAAGCAAATAATATTAAAAAGAATATAGATTTAAATACATTTTATACCGATGCTTCTTTATGTATGGATTTTTCTGAAGTTGTTGTGAAAACATCTCCAATTAAAACAAATAAAAATTCTAATTTAAATAGATAATTATTCATAAATAAAGTCAGGGAAAATAACCCTGACTTTATTTATATATTATTTATTTGTTAGGAGGTATGGTAGTTTAAAATGAATGTAACTAGTGCAGTTATTGACAGACCTAATTATAATAAAAATCTTTCAACTAAAAAAGAAATATTGAAAGAATTAGGAATAAAAGGATATTCTAGAAATATAAATTTATTCTTTAAAGAAAACAAAAATGTTAATGGTGTAATTGGGCATAATCTAGTTTCTAAAGTAGGTTGTTTGATTATTAATAAATGTATTTTTGAACTTGAACCTACAGAAGATAATATCAAAAGAACAGCTTATCAAAAAACAGTTTATCTATGTAACGTAGAATTTCCAAATTCATTTTCAATGGAAACTATAAAATCAAATATGAATAAATTTATAGGTTCTGCAACTATTGAACCAACATATGCATTTTCAAATGCTATTGTTCAATTTGATAATGGTAAGTTTATTGATTTAGGATTATCTATGATTGACTTGTCTTTAAACGATAATTCAACATTTGGAATTATAAATTTTTCAAAAGATATTGATAGTATGTCTAAAGAAATTATTTATGGAAATGAATTTAATCCTAAATATTATTGTATACTTGATGCTAGAGCTAATAAAGAAACAGAAAGAAGTAGAAGTGGAAATATTGAAGATTTTATTGATAGTTCTACTAAGATTACTTACAATACATTTGGAAACGAAGCTGTTGATAATTTTATAAATAATGAACAGTTAACAGGCATATATATCGATAGAGATACTATAGCCATTTCTGAATTCATGAAAATGTTTTTTAACAAGTATTTGTTTTCTGGAATTGAAGATTTTGAATTTCAAACAGAAACAACAAGTTCTATAGCTCTTATACCAAAGAAAATAACAACATTTGCACCTTTTGATAAAAATGTAAATGAGCATTATTTGTCTATGTTAGTTGAAGATACTATAAAATGTGTTGAAATACTTGAAAAAGAACTAAAAGAACCATTTAAAATGATTTGTGGTATATCTAATAATTTTATAATAACTGAAGTCTATTTCTTAAATAGTGGTAAAACTATAAGAATAACAGATCCATTATATAAATTATATGGAGATTTTGCTCTTACTAGTGAACTTATTTCTGAAGAAATTGATAATCAAGCAGAAATTGTAAAAATGGATATGATCGAACAATCTATTAGTTCTCAATCACTTCTTAATAATCCTGCAGCTATACAAGAATTAATCGGAATAATTGATTCGCAGACAGAAGCATTGAAACTTATGATTGAAGAAAATGGTGAAAAAGCTAGACAACTTATTGGAGAATCTATCATTGATAGACAACGAAAAAGGTTAGCTCATGATTTTGGATTAATTGGCAAGGATTAATAATCTATGCCTAGAGGAAGAAAAAGATTAATACCAAAACAAACAAAAAAACTTAAATACTTTTATATTATTAAAGTTAATTTTAAAGGAAAAGATGTTTTGAAATTCGGTATTTCCAATAATGTTTGGAGAAGAATGAGGGAATATAATAACTCAGATAAAAACGGATTTCTTAAAGATATTTATCATGTATATATTTGTAGTAATCCAAAGAGACTAGAAACTTTATTAAAGTATTATTTGCCTCAATATGGAAAAACTATTTTTAAATTTGAATATTGGGAATTAAAATTCTATGATATTATCATGGAAAATCTTTTCAAGCTAGCCAATCAGTTTGGCTATAAGCTTGAAGAGTTTGATTATTATGAAAAATGTGAAGAATTAATAAAAAAGTAAATCTTTTGCTACTATATTATATACAATAAGGAGAAAAAAATGGCTAAAGAAAAAGAAATTGTTAAAGATGATGGAATGCCAGAAAATCTTAAAGCAATGCATGATGAATATGATGAACTCTGTGATTTCATCAACTCTGAAACTTTCACTAATATGAAAAAACGTTCAGAAAAACTTAGTGAATTTATTCAGAAAAATATAAATATTGATGGAACTACAAAAGAAGGAGCCGAAGTACAAACTACAGGTTTGCAGAAGTCATTGATTATTACACAGTATAATGCAATGATTTCATCAATAAGTTCTGTTCAAGCATATGAAGGTATTCTTCGTGAGCGTTTGAATTACGATGATTACAATTACTATAAAAGTAAGGAGAAATAATTATGGAAGATAATCAAAAAGATTATGAAGATCACGTTCGTTCAAATGAATCTGTAAGAGATAATATGGATGGACGTTTAGATGAACCTCGCATGTCTCAGTCATCTGAATCATGTGATTCTAATAATTCTAAATGTGATAATTCACAAAGTGTTGATTAACAGGAGAATAAAATGGCAGAAGAAAATACACAGAAAAAATCAGCATATCATTTGTATGCTCCTCTTTCAAGAACATATTTCAGTTATAAGAAACCTGGTGATGATAAAGCTTATGTTTTTATGTATCTCCAGTATCATAACAATATGCTTACTTTCCGTTTCCGTAAATCTGTAACATCAGAAAACACAATTGATCTTAGTTGTTATCTTCCTGATTCAAAAGTATTTGAAATTTCAAATCTTTTTGAAGGTATGATGGCTAGACGTCGTGTTGCATTTGAAAATGGACAGAATTATGATTCTGACGAAGTAATCAAATGTCCAATTACAAGATTCAATGAAGGAAAAGATGTTGCTGTTGGACTTCTTGTAATTGATACTGAAATGTATGATGGAATTCCACGTGTACGTATATCTTATACAGACAATGAAAAGAATGATACTGTTGAAATTGTTTTCAATTCACGTATTCCATCTGGAGCTATTGAAGCTAAAGCAAAAGCTGCAAATATTGATTATGCTGATATTGCTGCATTTGAATTAGTAAATACATTAAAGGAACTTCAGAATCCTCTTGTTCCTATTATGTATAGATTTACTGATGCAGCTGTATCTTCACTTACAAAATATATTTCCGCATGTTTCGGAAATAGAAATTCAAATAATTCAAATAGTAATTTTGCTTCTCAGTCTCAGGGAAATATGCCTGATGACTATGAACCATTTTAACATTTAATTTATTTGAAAATAAATTTGTTGGATAAAAGAAACTATTAGTAAATTAATAGTTTCTTTTTTTATTTTAAGGAGATAAAAACTCATGTCATCTATTAATGAAGAAAATGCAAATGATAATTTTTTAGATGCATTAGCAGATTCTCAAGTTCCAAATCTTGAAAAAGATGATGGAAGAGATGAACCTACTAATAAACCTGAAAAATCACCAGCTGAACTTGAACGAGAAAAGATGCAACAGGAGCTTAAAGATAGACAAAATGAAGAATCTCAACAGGAAAATAAAAAACCTGAAGAAAAAGAAACTGATTTTGAATCTATCAAACCATCTGCATCATTAGATAAATCAACTGATGAAAACGCAGCACCATTAAATCCTGATAATGTTAGAAATATTGTAAACGATATGAAAATTTCTAATAGTACAGAAAATAATAGTGATGAATCATCTACTCCAGTTCAAAAAAAATCTGAAGAATCTGAATCTTTTAAACGAGAATTTGAAAATGATTGGATTGATCATTCAGATAAAGAAGAAAAACAAGATGCTCCTCCTTCTGAACCTGTAAAAGAAGTAGAAGTTAAAGAAGATGAAGAGGAGAAAACTATATCTGATCCTAAACCTGTTGTTGCTAAAACAGAATCAGTAATAGGTAAAGTTGATATTCTTTCATCTGAAGAAATAGCTGCAAAAGAAGCTAAAGAAAAAAATAAACAATCGAATATTAAAAAAGATGTAGAAATCGATGATAATCTTGATAAAAAAGTAGTAGATACTAATGATAAAATCGATGCTCAAGCTTTTGAAAATGATGATTCTGATGAAGATGATACAGATTTAACAATTGAAGAACTTAATAAAGAACTTGATAATAATTATGTAGATGATACTTCTGCTGTTGATGGTGATATTACAGTAGATATTGTTTCAGAAAATAAACCTAAAGATACTGAAAAAACTAAACAAAAGAAAAAACCTTCAGTAAAGAAAGAAATTGAAACCCCATTTTATGGTGGAGATGGTGTAACATCATCATTCAAATTAAGAACATCAAAAATAGGAAAAGTTCTTAGAAATGTAAATATCAATAATACTGATGAACTTGATCCAGTAGATATTTCAACAAAAACTCCTACAGAACGTCAGGATTTTTATCTGAAAACTGTTCTTCCTACATTACAGCCTAGTATTGCTGTAGTTCCTTTGATCATTTCTGGAGTAGTTATTTCTATGACTGCTTTTGGATGGCCTGATCTTAGGGAAATTGTTGCATATGAAGATAAACTCAATGAACTTGATCCTTCATCTATGCGTGATGATGAATATATTCATGCTAAGAATCAACTGTTTATTGAAAAGCGTCGTAAACAATGTGACTTATTCTACAAGCATATTAACTCTGTAACAGGTTATGTTGTAAAACCTAGTAAAGAAGAATTATTTGGTAAGATTATTAAATTCCCTGATTTTCCTCAGTTATTCTTTGCTGCTTATGCTGCATCGTTCTTAAAGCCTTATAGTTTTGATATTGGTTGCCCTATTTGTGGTGCAAATAAATCAAAAGAAGTGGTTGCAAAAGAACTTTGTTTCTTACTTAATTCTAATATTGATATTAATCGTTTGAATTATTTTATTCAACATGGTACAGCATTAGGTCAAGAAGAAACAGCAAAAGTTTACAATGAATTCCAGAAGGAAAAATTAGTAGAACTTAGTACTGCTAAATATAGAACAAAGAAGAATCTTCCAATTTCATCTTTTGTTTATGAACTTTCTATTCCGACAGTTTATGAAGCACTTGATGCTATGGATGAGATTATTGAAGTATTTAGAGATATTGATTTATCTTATACCGAAACAGCAACAGATGATAATGGTGAAATTGTAAATATATCTACAGTTTATATTGATTCTTCATTTGGTTTATCCAAGCAATTAACAGAAATGAGAAAATATCTTTATTTACATTCTTTAATAGTTCCAGAAATTATTGAAGAAAATAAAGAAAACAAATCTGCTAAAATTGGATTTACTAGTATTGAAGATAAACCAGCTGTTATTCAATCTATATATAATCTTTCTAGTGAAGATTATAATACTTTGATTAATGATCCTAACTTAAATAAACTTTCAAAAGTATCTGGTATCAGACATGCAATTAAAGGTGGCGAATGTGAAAATGAAACATGTAAAGCCGACCTTGGATTTGTACCTGCTGAGCCGGAGACACTTTTTTTTATTCTCGCGCGGCACGACTTGAAATCTTAAAAAAAGAACTAGCCGCGCACAATAAAGCACTTAAACAAGATTCGTTAAATAAAATAATTATAGAAGCTAAAGAAAATGAATATCCAGAAAGTACAAATCCTATAGATAATCCTATAATGGAAAACGATTTATTTAAAACAATAAATCGTCCGAAAAAAGATAATAAAAAACCTGTAAGAGAACGAACTGATCGACAGTCTGATCGTATTTTACAGAATATTCTAGACGCATCAAAACTTTTGGAAGGCCGTATCACTTTTGATCAATTGTTAGCATTGGATATTCCAACATTTGAAGCAATAGTTAATAATGAATTTGCAAATATTGATAGATCATTAAAAGATTTTAAAGAGAAAGGTATTATAAACGCATATACAAAGAATGAAGTTACAAATATAGATGATAAGGCTCTGAAAGCTTTGGGTGCAAAATAATTTTATGTGTTGGTTTGATACATTCATATAATCCAAGGTTGTTTTGGAAGGAAACTAAACTACCATGCCTGCAACTAAAGAATTTTCGTTTATCGATTTTATTCTTAGTTTAGTAGATGTAATTACCAATCCTAATGGTAAAAAAGAAGATCCGTATGATGTGAACTTCGCTAATCACTATAAATCTTTCTATGATTTTGAAGAAAATTGTAGAAATGGTACTAAGATAAAACCAAACGTTCAGCATATTGTGCAAGATAAAAAGAATAAATCTATTACTGCAACATTCAGTAATGATGTTGATGCCAAGAAAGCTGAAAAAATTAAACAATATTGTAAAGAAAACGATATTGATTGTAATATTTCTAGAGGAAAACTTAGAAGTGTTACGATAACTAAAAATACTAAAGGTGTTTTAGAGGATAGAAAATGGAAAGAGAAAAAATAAGCGATACTAGAAATTTCGGAGATGTCAGTTTTACTGATATGCGAATTTCTGAAGTAGGATTTGGTAAAGATGAATATCGTACTTCGAAACCAAATATTCTTAAAAATGACGCTGTCGTAAAAGAAATTCTTGCAATTTCTGATGCTGCAGAAACTGCTATTGGTCATACAATTGGCCCATATGCAGATGCTACACTCATTCAGACATATGCTGATAGAGAAGTACCTATTTATCCTACAAGAGATGGTTTCACTATTCTTAAGAATATGAAATTCACTCAACCTATTCCAAATGCTATCTTTATGTTACTTCGTGAAGCTTCTGAGTATATGAATACAAAGATAGGTGATTCTACATCTTCTGGTATTCCTATTCAAAATACTCTTATTCATAAGTATTATGAAATTTTTAATAACCAAACTTCTGGAAAATGGACATATTCTCCAGTTGGTATTAAAAATATTACTGATATATGTGTTCAAGAAATTATAAAAGGATTTACAGATAATCCTGAATATCAAGTAATCTTCCCTAAAGTAAATGCTATTGGCAAATATGATAGAAAAGAAGATGAAGATTTTGTAATTAAATGGCTTACAAAAGTAGCTACAATTTCAGCAAATAATGATTTTGAAACTGGTAAGAAGATTGCTGAACTTTATCGTGATAAACTTGATGGTAATGGTCATGTTATACCTACAAGATCAAATAGTGAAGAAGAATATTCAGAAGCATCAAATGCTTTTATTGTTCCAATCGGATTATTTGATCAGCAGCGTATGGCTAATACATCAGATCATTTCTGTTGGGAAGCTGAAAAACCATTAATAATCATGTTTGATGGACCACTTCTTGAAACAGATTTGGATCATCTTAAACAAATTGTTGAAACAGTTTGTTTTGATCTTGATCGACCATTATTTATCACAGCATCTGTATTTAATGTACAAATTGCTCAATATCTTCGTGAATGTATCGATGGTACACATTACAATGATATTGGTCAGGAACTTACATCTCCAGATGTTGATCCAAGAGGAAAACCTAAACGTTTAAATATTGCTGCCATTCAGCTTAAAAATAAAGAAATTGCTGAAACAACATTGTTTGAAGATACTCTTCTTATGACAGGTTCTAAAGCTTTTTCAACTGAACTTGGTAGATTACAGGAATTCTCTAAAGATAAAGAAGTGCGAAAAGAACAAGTATTGAAACTTGCTGGTACATGTGATAAAATTTCTTCTGGATATGGTGAAACTAATTTTATTGGTTGTAATCCTGATAAAGAAGTATTTGAAGCACGTGTTAAAGATCTTCGTGAACAGGCAGAAAAAGTAAAGAATGTAAGAAATCATTTTACAGATCATACTTATTCTTCAATTATGAATAGACTTGATAATCTTCAGGTAAGAACTACAGTTTATTATTGTGGAGGACGATCTGAAACAATTCGTCAATCTAGATATCTTGTAATTGAAGATGCTGTACAAGCCGTAGCTTCAGCAATTAAAAATGGTGGTGTTTCTATCGGTGGTAACATGTGTGTTTGTCACTATGTTGAACATCATTTTGATGAACTTGTTGATAAAGTTATGGATGATATTGGAAGAATCCGTATTAATATTACAGCTGCTGAAAACGTTGGTACACTTCGAGATATTATTTCAATTATTCTTGAAGCAATTGGATTTTCATTTGGTAGTGCATATCGTTATGCATTATACAATATGTATCGTGATTCTAAAAAAGCTGTTGAAATGTGGAAAGAATGTGTAGATCGTTCTAGACCATGTATCTACAACATTATGACAAATTCAATCGAAGAATTTAATTCAGAAATTCCTGACGATTGTACAACTATTATTGTTCCAAGAATGACAGACCCATATTTGTTAAAGATTGTAACAGAAACTGTAAGTGAAATGATCAATATTGGAAATATGATTTCTCTTGTATCTCCAAATTTTGACCTTGAAACACTTCAGTATGAACAGCTTAAATCAGGAGCTGCTTATATGTCAACAAGTAATCCAATGGGATCACGTTAATTTTTTCATTTTTATTAGAACGAATCCTTCATTTATATATCATATACATGAAGGAGGAAAAAAATATGAATGAAGAAAATGAAAAGGATGAACCTATCGATGTGGATAGCTTTATCGACGATATTATCCTCCTTTAAATTCATGATGGTTAGTTCGGTTAATTTGGAATATGTGTACATTTAATTCGAACTAAGGGATTTAAGGGAAAGCAGAGGAGGGGTAAAATCCCTCCTCTGTCTTTTTATTTTTTTGTAAGAGGAATAAAAAAATGGGAGATATAGTTATTGAAGAACCGATATTTCAGAAAATTGTTGATTCTTCAACAAAACTGAAAGCGAAATTTAAAGATTTTTTAAGAGAAATTTGTGAAAAAAATAATTTTACGTTTGATGATGGATTTGGTCTTGATATCGATATAATGTTAGAAGAACTTATATTTGGTATTGAATCTAAATCTGATAATGTATTTAATACTGCTAAAGTTGACTATTCTAAGAATAAGAACTTAATTAAAACTATTATTCTTAATCATATATATGAAATTGGTACAATCGATGTTATAAAAGAAATAATAACACTTATTGAAGAATATACCAATTATATTTTTTCTTTACTTCAAGATATTTATATCGATAATAGTAATAATGATATTATTACGACATTTATTGATATTGTAGAAAATGTTTCTTGGAATGCATCACATATTAGATCATTAACTACAAATCTTAAGAAACTTATTAGAAATAGTAGAGAAAAAGCTCAAAATAATGTTGATGTAAATAAATACATGAAACAAGATTCATTGAAAAGATATTATTTTCATCATGTTTATGATTTAAAGAATAGAGTTAAGATATTTGAAACTAAAAATATGATATTCGGCGAAACTAATAATATCATGTATAATTTTGATAAAATAATGGATTTTATTTTTGAAGAGTTTAGTGGTATGTATATTTTGATCAATTCTAATGCAAAAGCATATCTTAAATATCTTCAAACTAATAAAAAGTCGACATCTTAATATACTTAAATAGAGAGGATAATTAATATGTCAACAGAAAATAATACAGAAGAACCTAAGAAAAAACCGATTGAGGAAATGATTCTTAGTAAACCTATTACTCCAGAAATTGTAAACAAATTATTTGATGTATATAAAGATGATTGGGAAAAATATTCTGCAGAAATGACAGAAATTCTTGATCAATCTATTCTTGATAAAATCAAAGATATCAAAGTTTTGGTTGATAGAATTGATACTCAACCTAGTTGTGAAAATTGTTTTGATATAAAAGAACAACTATTGAATGATGAAAAGAAAAAGATTTTCTGTATGTGGTTATTTAAATCACATATTCTTTGTGTAAATGCAAGTGAAAGAATTGTAGGAAGAAAAATTGAACATGATTTACCTGTTATGTTTAAAATCTATTTGAATAAAAATCTTGTTAATAGAATTAATTCTATTACTAATCTTACATCTAAAATCGAACAGTACAATAAAGCTGTAGATATGATTCTTAAAGATTTTAAATCTTATCTAGATGATAAAGAATTCTTTTTTAAACGTGTTGATGCTGCTACTGTAGAATCTGATTTTGATTCTGTACAAGTTTGTTTAGGATTTAATACATATTATACTGAACAAGAGCATAAATATATTAAAGAATTTGTAAAAGAAGTTATTACTGATGAAAAGAAATCTGAAGAATCCTTAGATCAGAGTTCTGAATAAAGGGAGGAATTAAAAATGAAGAAGAAAATTATTTTATTTTTATTAGCTTTTGTAATTTCTATATGTAATATTTATGCAGAAGAAATCAAAGAAACAAAATCTTCAATTTATAAAGAAACAACAGATGTTGATAAAACACATTATGTTGAAGTTAAACTTTATAAAAATTACAATCAAGCTATTTTTACAGTTGTTAATCATAGTACGATTGAATATGATGAAGGTTTTATGGAAAAAACATTTTTTGAATTTATTGAAAACTGGATAAGATATAAAAATCATAGATATTATCATTATACAGTAATTCGTCGAAAAATGTATTATAGTAGATCAGATAATGAAGGTAAAAAAACTTATCAGATCGAATATAAAGTAAATTTATCTAAATAATATAAATGAGAGGGACAAAATCCCTCTCATTTATATATTATAAAATTGATATGAACTATATTTATGGAGGTTAAAAATATGGTATGTATTAAATTAAAAGATGGTACACGAGTAATTGCTGACAATGATGGTAAAGTTTTACATTTTACAGAAGATGGTTCAATAAATACTAAACAATTGGAATGTAATCCAGATACTAATATTGAAGCAATGTTAAATGAAGATTTTGGAATTTTTTATGATTTCATTCTTTTACATTATGGTGAAATCGATAAAATCTATACTGAATTGGACCATTGGGAATCAAAGAAATATTTTAGTTCTGATGAAGTTACAAGTCTTATTAATAAAGTTTTTCATATTAATGAAAATTCTATACCAGCTTTTCAAACTATAAAACAATTTTCAATTTATTTAAAAATGCTTAGAGATTCT
>JAEEGL012024379.1_pt1 | contig 48239 bp, 48 predicted proteins | sample 9134231 | NCBI WGS metagenome assembly JAEEGL01 (sample SAMN16246548, study PRJNA631951) | gut metagenome | biome: gut microbiome; feature: rumen; material: fiber-attached | host: Bos | place: Iran: Karaj | collected 2018-10 | reverse complement strand
CTCATAATTAAATTGGTAACGATAGCAATGAGGGTACACCTGTTCCCATCCCGAACACAGAAGTTAAGCTCATTAACGGCGAAAATAGTGAAAGCTAAGATAGCAAGTTGCCAATTTTTTTTTGTATTTTTTTAAGGAATAGAGGGTTCTATTCTTTTTTTGTGGTATAATGTATTTAGAATAATAATAGGAGCGAATATGAGAATACTACACTTATTTAATTGGAGACTACAAGACATTATTCCGTATTTAGATCTTATATCTAGTCAGGGTTTTGATTCAATTCAGATTAATCCTATTCAGCCATTAAAAAATGAAGATGCAAGTGATTGGTGGATGAGTTATCAACCAATTAGGTTTGATATCGGAAATCGATTTGGTTCAAGAGAAGATTTAATGAGACTTTGTGATGAAGCGAGAAAAAGAAACATTCGTATAATTGCGGATGTTGTATGTAATCATATGGCAGGTAAGGATAATGGAGAATTAAGACCTCATGAAAAAGTGGATTCTAGATTAACATCGAGAGCGGATTTTTGGAAGGAAGACAAACGTATTTCAAACTGGGATGATCGTTATCAGGTAACGCATTATAGTATAGGGTTACCAGGCCTTAATGTTTGGAATGGAGAGTTGCAAGATATAATTATTGATTTCTTAAATGATCTAATTGACTGTGGTGTTGATGGGTTCAGATTTGATGCGGCTAAAAGTATCGCTTTACCGGAAGAATATTGCGAATTTTGGCCCCGTGTAATATATTGTTTAAAAAAATATGGTCTTGAGCTATATGGTGAAGTATTAAATAGTGATCCTAGTTTAATAGAAAAATATGCTAAATACATGCGTGTCTTAACTGATGGATATGCTTATAATCCAGATAGTATTGTTAAATTTGCTGAAAGTCATGATACATATTTGGGATTTGGTTTTACGAAGAATAAATCATCTTCGGAAATAGTTAATAACTATGTGGATTTAACGAACATTTATAATAATACATTATTTTATGCGCGACCTTTTGATGATTCATGGAAATCACATAATATTGAGTGTGCTAATAAAAGACTAATAAAAAAATAACAGGTTAATACCTGTTATTTTTTATATTGTTAATTGTTTAACTTTTCTCTTGTCTTTGCCAGCTTCTTCCCAGAAGTCTTTTTCATTAAAGATTCTTTCATCAACATCTATGTATTCAATTTGGCCAGTTTTCTTATTTGAATATACTGTTAAGAATACACCACCTAAGATAGGTTTTAATCCGTGTGTTAATTCGAAGTTAGTTTGCGTACATAGACAAGGAAGTACAAAGGCGAATACATTACGATAGAACATATTGTACCATTTATGATAATGTCCTGTCATAAAGACATTTGGTTTTTGACCTGAGCTCATTTTATCAATCATTTGTTGAGCTTTATATGATAGACTCGCTGCTGAACCATCATCAGGATGTCTTAATTCATATTTAACTTTATCGATATTTAAGAATGCTTGGTCTTGACCAATTATTTCAATATCACTTCTTGATTTAGGAACCCATTTATTTAAAGTAGCACCACCATTTACATAATGTGTTTTATCATGGTTTCCGGTAATTGCTATTGTTTTCATTCCGTTAACTTTAGGATACATATCAATAACGTATTCTGCTTGATCATCAAATCCTTGTAAAAAGTTTTGTGCTGGGAATGGTGTACGTATTTTATAGTTACCATCAACAATGTCACCTAAGTGGAAAACTGTTGTGATACCTCTTTCATAGGCTTCTTTATAAAGTTTATTTAATAAGTGTAGTTGTTGATGAATATTTCCAAGATGGGTATCTGAAACAAGTAAGAATTGATTTTCTACAATGTCATCAGAATTTAGACTTGGATGATTCAATTTAATATTCTTTGGTAATGTTTTTCTAAATACTAAATCTCTATTGTTATCTTCTACTATTTCAATTAGTTTACCATAACCTTTACTTAACTCCATCCATCCTCTTAATTCATCAAAACTCATATGTTTTTCGGCGAGATAATCTTCAACCTTAGTACCATTTTTAATAATGTTGTAGAATCTTGTTACTTCTTTTAATGAATATTCATTTTTTAGTTCATCACCAGTTATTATAGTTTTATCAGCAGATTTTGCATTTGCTTTGATGTAATCTTCTTTATCAGTTTTGTAGTATGGTATTAAGATAGATTCGGCTGTAAATTTACTATTAATTTTTTTAGTATTAGTATTAACGTCTACAATATAAGCGCCGACAACATTATCTTTTCTCTTCTCTGTCATCTCTTTAGTAGTTCCTGCTAAACTTGGAATAGTAAAGATGTTAATATCACGGTATTGAAGATTATCACAGTGGTTAGTTCCACCTAAAAGTAAAATATCCGGTTTATCTTCACTACGGAAGCTTTTTGCATACTGCTCTGCACGATATGAGATAGTATATAGTTGGTCTAAGTCAGAACTAATTATTCTAAGTAGAAGATCATCTACCTTAATATTACCAACACCTCTACCTAAGAAAACCATGTCTTCTCTTTGAGCAGATATTCTATTACCTAAACTAGTTTTACCTTTATCTTCAAGTTTACTTGTTATAAAGTAAGTTGTTATGTTATCGTCTTTAGGCCAGTTTTTAATAATATAATCAATTCTACTATCTTTATCAGCGATAAAATTTGAAGTATAGTATTGACTCTTAACACCATAATCTTTAGCAGCTAGATTTCCACAGACAAATACATGTTTTATTCCTAGTTCACTAGCTTGTTTATATACATCTCGTAAAATAGTTAATTGTTGAGCTGTATTACCAAGAAGAGTATTAGATATAACCATGAATTTGAAATCCTTGTTTTTATCAGTAACGAATCTTGGTTCTTCACCAATACTACTCTTGATTTCTCCTTGATTATATAGAAGCTCTTCATCATCTTCATTTTTAGCATATACAACTAAGTATCCTTTTTCATTAGCGATACGTTTTAAACTAAGTGCTTCAATAGGTGTTATATCCATCTTTTCACATATATCAGTGAATGTGCATGGAGTATCAATAATACCTAAAAACTCATTTAATCTTTTCTCAAGATCACTGTTCATAATATCCTTATTCTTTTTCATTTCCAAACCTCCTTTAGTACAAAAAAAGAGCACAAAAACCTGTACTCTTAAGAAATAATATTATTTAAGCTGAATAGTTGTTTTTCCATATGTATGCACCTCTATCATCTTTATTTCATTTTATCATTTTAAAAGTTGGAGTGCAATAATTTTATTGAAAAAAAATTTAAATATGTTATACTTATAATAGATAATATAATAGGGATAATGTGCCTATGTAATATAAGAAAGATAAAGCGGTGGTAGTGTGAAAAAAGTAATAGTTGAGTTAAAAAATTTTAGTAAGAGTTATGGTGACAAAGTTGTAATTAAAGATTTAGATTTACAAATCAATGAAGGAGAATTTGTTACTATTCTAGGATCTTCTGGTTGTGGGAAAACAACTATCTTACGTTCCATATCTGGGTTAGATACTCCAACTACAGGAAGAGTATATATTGATGGAGAGGATGTAACTGATTTAGATCCAACTAAGAGAGAGGTTAATACATTATTTCAAAATTATTCTTTATTCCCACTTATGACCGTTCATGATAATGTAGAATTCGGTTTAAAAATGAAAAAAGTTCCAAAAGAGGAACGTGAAAAGAGAATAAAAGAAGCTTTAGAATTAGTTCAGCTAACAGGTTATGAAAATCGTAAGCCTTCAGAATTATCTGGTGGTGAACAACAAAGAGTTAGTATCGCGCGTGGAATTGTTAATAAACCAAAAGTTTTACTACTAGATGAACCATTATCTGCTTTGGATTTAAAACTTAGAATTCAAATGCGCTTAGAGCTTAAAAATTTACAAAAAAAATTAGGTATTACATTTATATATGTAACTCACGATCAAGATGAAGCTTTAACAATGAGTGATCGTATAGTTTTATTACATAATGGTGTAATTGAACAAATAGCTCCACCGGATGAAATATATGAACATCCAAGTTCTGTTTATGTAGCAGACTTTATCGGTGAATCAAACATTTTTGAAGGAAAAGTAACGAAGATTCAAGATAGATATGCCTATGTAGATTTAACATTAGGTGATGTTATTAAAGTATTTAATAATGACTTTACAAAAAATGATAAAGTAAATGTTATTATTCGTCCAGAAAACTTTAAAATAGTTAAATCATCTTCAAAAGTTAACAGTTTTGAAGTGGAAATAAAAGATAATATATATGATGGTTTTTATACTAAGACATTAGCAAACGCAGGTAAATTAAAAAATATTCAGATTAAAACTTTAAGCAACTTAGTAAATGTAACGAAAGGTGACAAAGCATTCGTTGAATGGAACATTGTAGATGCTATTGTAATTAAAGATGAAAAACAAAACTAGCGTATTTAAAGTAGCGATTACTTTACCTGTAATTATATATGCTATATTCTTAATATTAATTCCTATAGGTTATATTTTATTAATAAGTTTTTTTAGAAGTGATAGTTATGGTGGAATGATTAATGATTTGACTCTTCAAAATTATGCGATGATTTTTGAAGATGTTTACGTTAAAGTATTTTTAAAATCATTCTTAATAGCCTTAATAACTACAGTTCTATGTATTGTAATAGCGTATCCTTTTACAATATATGTTAATCAAAAGAGTGAAACAGTAAAGAAAGTATTATCTACTTTAGTTATTGTGCCATTCTTAACTAATTCTTTAATTAGAATGTATGGATGGATAATTCTTTTACGTAAGGAAGGAATTATTAATTCAGCTTTACAAGGAGTAGGTTTAACTAAAGGACCACTCGCTTTAATGTATAATGACTTAGGTATAATTATTGGAATGGTATATACATTATTACCATTCATGATTCTACCTTTAATGAATTCTGTAGGAAAAATAGAAAAATCTGTTTTAGAAGCATCAAGAGATTTAGGGGCTAATAGATTTCAAACTTTCCTAAAGATAATTTTACCTCAAACGGTACCAGGACTATTTAATGGATGTTTAATGGTATTTATGCCTGCTATAGGGTTCTTCTTCATCTCAGATATTTTAGGTGGAGGAAAAGTAATGCTATTAGGTAACTTGATAAAGAATCAATTCCTAACAGCAAGAAATTGGCCTTTTGGAGCGGCAATATCAATCTTCTTACTTCTTATTACTTTCGGACTTGTTAAATTATATAAGAAGATTGGTGGTAATATGGATGATTTGGGGGGATTTTAATGAATAAAGGTAAAACTTTTAAAAATTTCTATATATCATTAGTATTCCTATTCCTATATCTTCCAATTATTGTCCTTGTTGTATATTCATTCAATAGTTCAAGATTAAATATTTTATTTGAGGATTTTACTTTTAAATGGTATAAAGAGTTATTTGGTAATGAAACATTACTAGAAGCTTTAAAGAATACTTTAATAGTATCAGTTATAAGTACAGTTGTTTCAACGGTTATTGGAACAATATCTGCTTATGCTTTAAAAAAATATAAATTTCCGTTTAAAAATGCGGTTAATGAATTATTATATGTACCGATAGTTATTCCTGAAATAGTTTTAGGTATAGCATTACTTTCAATGTATACATTATTCCAAATGGAATTAAGTATTGTGACTATTATTTTAGCGCATATTGCATTCTCGATTCCTTTTGTTGTAATTAGTGTAAGATCGGTGCTTGATAGTATGGGGTCAAATATTGAAGATGCGGCTGCTGATTTAGGAGCATCGCCACTTCGTACTTTTGTAAGTGTTGTTTTACCAACAATTATGCCTGGTATTACAAGCGGAGCCTTACTTGCCTTTACTCTATCTTTAGATGATGTTGTAATTAGTTACTTTACTGCCGGTCCAGGAAGTAATACTTTACCACTTGAATTATATTCAATGATAAAGACAGGAGTAACTCCTGATGTTAATGCTTTAGCAACTTTAATATTATTAACAATATTTATTGTTTTAGCCATTTCAACATTTGTCCAAATAAGAGGAATTAGAAAGTTGAAGGTGAAAGCATGAAAAAGAAGTTAATTATTTTACTCCTATTATGTGTTTTATTAGTGGGATGTACTAAAAAAGAAAGAAAGATTGTTAATATCTTAAACTGGTCTTCTTATATTCCTGATGAAGTAATTAGTGATTTTGAAGATGAAACTGGTATTAAAGTTAATTATGGAACTTATTCTTCCAATGAAGAATTACTAGCTAAAATATCTTCTGCTAAAAAAGGAACTTATGATTTAATTTTTCCTAGTGATTATATGGTTGAATTAATGAAGACAAGAGGAATTATTGATAAGTTAGATAAAACTAGATTAAAAAATATTGGTAATTTAAGCGAGAATTTCTTAAATCTTGAATATGATAAAGATAATGAATACTCACTACCATTCCTAGCAGCGTCTGTTCTTATTGTTTATAACAAAGATAATATTAAAGAAAATATTAGTTCTTACAACGATTTATTAAATCCTAAATATAAGAATGATATAGTTTTAATAGATGATCAACGTATGATGATAGGAATGGCTTTACAAGCTATGAATTATGATATGAATGAAACTGATGACTTTAAACTAGACGAAGCTGAGAAGTGGTTTAAGAGATTAAAGAAAAATATTAAAGCTTTTGATAGTGATAGTCCTAAGACATTCATGATATCAAAAGAAACTAATATTGGGGTTATGTGGAATGCGGAAGCAGCGATTGCTTTAGATAATAATCCTAGTATGGAAATAGTTTATCCTGAAGAAGGTTTTGGAATAAGTATTGATAATTTCGTTCTTCCTGTAGGAGCAAAGAACTTAGAAGGTGCATATGCCTTTATCGATTATATTTTGAGACCGGATATAATGAAAAAGATTATTGAATCTTATCCTTATAAGTGTGTTAATAAAGAAACAAATAAACTTCTTGATGACACATACTTAAATAATCCTGCAGCAAATATTTCCGATGAAGTATTTTTGTCAGGAACATTCGTTAAGAACTTGGGTAAGTATATTATAAAATATGATAAATTATGGGCCAAAATTAAGTAAAAATTAATGGACTAGTATTTTAGAAAATTTTGTGATATATTTTAAGTATAGAATAGGAGGACTATATGGTAAGAGTTAAGAACTATGTCTACGTTCAAGATTTTACCAAAGAGGAAATGCAAGATTTAGTAGATTTAGGTTTACTTATCAAAGCTCATGTTAAAGCTGGATATCACTTAAATGTACTTAATCAATTAACTTTAGGTATGATTTTTGAACAAAAGTCGACAAGAACTCGTGTTTCGTTTGAAACAGCTATGACACAATTAGGTGGTCATGCGCAATATTTAGCACCAGGGCAAATACAACTCGGAGCTCATGAATCATTAAAAGATACTGCTAGAGTATTATCTCGTTTAACAGATATTTTAATGGCTCGTGTTATAAAACATGAATCAATTGCTGAACTTGCTGAATATGCATCTGTCCCTGTCATTAATGGTATGAGTGATTATAATCATCCAACTCAAGCATTAGGGGATATTACTACAATCTATGAACATTTACCAAAAGGTAAAAACTTTGAAGATTGTAAAATCGTTTTTGCTGGTGATGCAACCCAAGTATGTACATCACTTGCTATCGTTACAACAAAGCTTGGAGCACACTTTGTTCAATTTGGACCTAAAGGTTTCCAAATGAAGGAAGACGTTCAAGAAATTTGTCGTGAAAACTGCAAGAAGTCAGGCGGTACTTTCTTAGTTACTGATAACGAGGAAGAAGCTCTTAAGGGAGCAGACTTTATCTATACTGACGTTTGGTATGGATTATATGAATCTGAATTACCTGAAGAAGAAAGAATGAAGATTTTCTATCCAAAATACCAAGTTAATATGGATATGATTAAAAAGACAGGAAATGATTGTAAGTTCTTACATTGTTTACCTGCAACAAGAGGTGAAGAAGTTACTGATGAAATAATGGATAATGAACATATTTCATTAGTATATGATGAAGCCGAAAACAGATTAACAGCTATGAGGGCACTTCTAGTATATTTCTTAGATAAGAAAGATGAGACTATTAAGATTTGTAAGAAAAATCTTGGTAGCAAGAGGAGTAAATTATGTCAAGTAAAAAGAAGTTCAAATTAGTTGACGCGATTTTAGCAACTACATGTATTACTTTAGTTGTTGAATCGGTTATGCCAACAGCTGCTATCGGAAATACTCAATATTTCTGGTGGTTATTATTAATTGTTGCATTCTGTGTACCTTACGGAATGATCGCAGCTGAATTATCAACTGCATATCCAAGTGAAGCTGGTCTTTATGACTGGGTAAAAAGAGCGTTTGGTAAAAAATGGGCTGGACGTGTAGCTTGGAATTATTGGATTAACTTCCCACTTTGGATAGCTTCATTAGCTACTGCAATTACAACAGTACTTGCAAGCTTAATGAATGTTGAATTAGCTTGGTGGGTAGTATTACTAATTCAATTAGCTTATATTTGGTTAACTACTTTCTTAGGAACTAAGAGAGTTGGTGAATCAAAAACTATCGTTAATTTAGGTACTATCTTTAAAGTATTAGTTTTAGGAACTATTGGTATTTTAGGATTTGTATTCTTAGCTAAGAATGGAAGTCAAAATCCAATTGAATCTTTTAAAGATTTAATTCCTAATTTAAGTATTAGTAACCTAGATTCAGGTTTACCATTTATTTCAATTATTATCTTCAACTTCTTAGGATTTGAAGTTGTTGGTTCATTTGTAGGGGATATGGAAAACCCTAAAAAAGATATTCCAAAAGCCTTAATCATTGGTGGATTAATCATGGCTATATTCTATGTACTTCCAGCTACAGCATTTAATATTGTTTTAGGTGGTAGTGATATTGATCCAGAAAATATGGTTCAAGTATTCAATGGTATTTTTGGTGCTGTTGGATTAACAGGAACAGCTTTAAACGTAGTTGTTTGGGTATTTGGAATAATGTTAATTTATACATTTATTGCTAATATTTCTTCATGGAGTTTCGGTGTAGACGAAGTTGCTAAATATGCAGCTGACGATGGATCTATGCCAAAAGTATTCAAGAAAGCTAATGCTGAAGGTGTTGCTTCAAATGCTTCAATAATGAATGGTATTGTTGCTTCACTTATCTCAATTGGAGGAGTAGTTGTAGCTGAACTTGTTCCAAGTTTTACAGATGCATTTGATTTATTCTTCCACTTAAGTTGGATAACTTTATTATTAGGATACACTCCAATGTTCTTAGCATTCTTAAAATTAAGAAGAACAGATGGTGCTGCTGAAAGACCATACAAAGTTCCAGGTGGAAAAGTTATGACTTTCTTATTTGGTGTTGTACCATTTGTATTATTAGTAGCAGGTATTATATTTACAATCTTTGGTGATTTCACAAAAGAATATATTGTAGATAGTTTACCACTTATCTATGGTGTTGTTGCTTCATTAATTATTCAAGAGATTTTAGTAGCAAGAATTCCAAAAGAAAACAAATAATAATGATTTATAGAGGAGAGCAATCTCCTCTTAAGTCGTAAAAAGAAGAAAAGAGGTATATTATGAGAATTATAAAAGATTCTACACCAAAGCAAGATGGATTTAGAATGCCTGCTGAATTCGAACCTCAAGCTGGTGTATATATGTTATGGCCTCAAAGAACTGACAACTGGAGAAATGGGGCTAAACCAGCACAAGAAGAATTTGTGCAAGTTGCAAGCACTATTGGAAAGTATGAAAGAATTACTATGTTAGTAAATCATAGTCAATATGCTAATGCAAGAAATATGTTACCTTATTATGTAAGAGTACTTGAGGTATCAAATAATGATTCATGGTGCCGTGATACAGGTGCTACATTCTTAGTTAATGATGAAGGTAAGATGCGTGCAATTGACTGGGGATTTAATGCTTACGGTGGATTCTATGATGGAATTTACTTTCCTTGGGATTTAGATGAATGTATAGGCCAAAAAATGGCTGAACTTGAATGGGTAGATTATTATCAAATTAGAGATTTCGTATGTGAAGGTGGTTCTTTCCATGTTGATGGTGAAGGAACAGCTTTAGTGACAGAAGAAACAATTCTGTCACCAGGTAGAAATCCAGATAAAACTAAAGAGCAAATTGAAGAAATATTTAAAAAATATTTAAATGTTGAAAAAGTTTTATGGTTACCAAAAGGTTTATATAACGATGTAGATACAAACGGACATATTGATAATATATGTAACTTTGTAAGACCGGGTGTTGTAGTACTAGCATGGAGTGATGATGAAAATGATCCTCAATATGCAATAAGTAGAGAAGATTTAGCTTACTTAGAAAGTGTAACTGATGCTAAAGGTCGTAAATTAGAAGTACATAAATTATATTGCCCTTCACCACAATATATAACTGCTGAAGAAAGTGGTGGTATTGATTATGTTGAAGGAACTCTTCCTCGTAATGAAGGAGATAGAATGGCGGCATCTTATGTTAATTATTTAACAGGTAATGGTTTTATTGCTTTACCAGTATTTAATGATCCAATGGATGAAAAAGCTATTCAAACTTTACAAGAATTATATCCAGATCGTAAAATTGAACCAATATATGCTAGAGAAATCTTATTAGGTGGTGGAAATATCCACTGTATTACTCAACAAGTTCCTAAGAGAGTTGTTAAATAATGAGTAAAATTGTTATTGCTTTCGGTGGAAATGCGTTAGGTAATAATCCCAAAGAGCAACAAGCATTAATTAAAAAAGCGGTTAAAAATTTAGTTCCGTTAATTAAAGATGGTCATCAAATAATTATTGGACATGGAAATGGCCCTCAAGTAGGTATCATTAATCTAGCTTTTGAAGATTCATATGAAAATGAAGATATCCCATATATGCCGTTCCCAGAGTGTACTGCGATGAGTCAAGGTTATATTGGATACCACTTACAAAAGGGATTAAGAGATGTTCTTGAAGAAGAGGGTATTGAAAAGAAAATAGTTACTATTGTAACGCAAGTAGTTGTAGATAAAAATGATCCTTCATTTAAAAATCCAACTAAGCCTGTAGGCCCATTCTATTCAAAAAGAATAGCTGAAAAATTAATGGCTGAAAGTGGAGAAAAATATGTGGAGGATGCTGGTAGAGGATGGCGTAAAGTTGTAGCTAGTCCAAAACCTCTTGAGATAGTTGAAATTGATACAATTAAAGATTTATTAAAAACAGGTCACATTATCATTGCTGGTGGAGGTGGAGGTATTCCTATATATCTTCAAAACGAAGCTAAAGGTGCTAATGCCGTAATTGATAAAGACTTAGTAAGTTCTTTAATGGCAACTAACTTAGATGCTGACTTGCTTATTATATTAACTAATATAGAACAAGCGGAATTAAATTATAATACTCCTCAAGCAACAAAGGTAGGTAGTATTACAGTTGAAGAAGCTAAAAAGTATATTGAAGAAGGACACTTTGCTAAAGGTAGCATGCTTCCTAAAATACAGGCAGCTATTAACTTTGTAGAGAATACAGGTAATCGTGCAATGATTACGTCTCTAACAAATTTAGAAAATGCTATTAAAGGTATAAGAGTTACTGAAATACATAAATAAAAAGAAGACTTAAGTCTTCTTTTTTAGTTATTATAAATTAGAATTGTTGTTTTACTGTTACCACGATATTCTTTTGTATCGGGATCAAAATCATCCATATCATCATAAGAAAATACAGTTAATTTTAAAGGACCTGTAATTTCTTTATATAAAGTACTTACACATAATTTAATAGTTGTCATTAAGACACCTTCAGTAATTTCGTTATTATCTAAATGATCATGCCATACTCCTTTACCAACAGTAACATCATCATAAGTATATATTTGCATATAGTTAAATACTTGTTGTTTTCTATCTTCCGGATTAATTATGTTATAAGAATATTCTTTATCACCAATGTTATATTTAAGATTGTATCCTAATTTATATTTTTCGTGATTTTCATATTTATTCCAGTACATTGGAAATACATCCTGCATGTAATAAGAATCTATTCTTTTTAAGTCTGTTGGAATAACTCTTAGATAAGGCATATCTTGGTATATTACCCACGGAGTATGAAGTTCTTTATCAATGATGTTATATCCATTATTCTCTCTTAAATAGAAATTTAAGATAATAGGATTGTCATCAGTATATATATTTTCTTTTATTACTTCGGGAGTAGTTGTTTCGATTTTTTCTTTCTTGGTACAACCACTTACAAATAATAATAAGATTATCATAATTACATAGCTTATTTTTTTCATATTTTCACCAATTTTATTATAACATATTATCATTAAATGATATAATAGATTTCACAAGAGGTGATAATATGCCAGAACTACCAGAAGTTGAGACTGTAAAAGAGAGATTAAAACAAGATGTATTAAACGAAAAAATTAAGGATGTTAAAGTATATTATCCTAAAATGATCGAGAATGTTACTAGTAAGGAATTTATAAATACCTTAATAGGTCAATCTATCGTAGATATTAAAAGACGTGGAAAATGGTTAATATTTGAGTTAACAAACAATTATATGTTAAGTCATTTACGTATGGAAGGTAGATACTATTTAAAAACTCCAAAAGATGAACTTGAAAAACATGAATATGTATGTTTTACTTTTGAAAGTGGAAAAGAGTTAAGATACAAAGATACAAGAAAATTTGGACGTATGTTTTTATATCCTAAAGATGATATTTATACTTCTAAAGAATTAAAAGATTTAGGTTTAGAACCATTTAGTAAAGATTTAACTGTTTCTTATTTAAAGGATAAATATAAAAGAATTTCTTTACCTATAAAAACAACTTTACTAAATCAAGATATAATAGTAGGTATAGGTAATATATATGCTGATGAAATACTATTTTTATGTGGCTTAAACCCTTTAAAAAAGGCTAAAGATCTAAATGACGATGAATTAGCCAAGATCATTAAATATACCGCTAAAGTGCTTAAAAATGCCATTAAAAAGGGTGGTACAACTATTAAGACATATGAGGTAGCTAAGAACGTTCATGGGGGATATCAAACAGAATTATTAGTTCATACAAAAGTAAATACTGAATGCCCTATATGCCATTCAATAATAAGAAAAATTAAAGTAAATGGTAGAGGGACTTATTACTGTCCTAAATGTCAAAAATAAAAAGACTATCTAATGATAGGAGAAGATTTTTCTCTATTCATTAGATTAGTCTTATTTTTTTCTTTACTTGTTAAGTAATATATATTGCTAACACGGTATTCAATATCAAGTATTTTACTATCGATATTCGAATAACCTGTGATAATAGGTAAGTCACTTATCTTCTTCATTTTATTTAAGTATGCTTTTCCTTTATCATTGAATCCTAATACACGGATATATTCACTTTTCTTAGTAAGTAAAGCTTCTTCTTTAGTAAAACTACATAGGATATGAATAAGCATACGACTAATTTTATTATAAGTATATCTTTTAGTTTTAATATTATTTACTAATTCTTCAAAACTATTAGATTCATAAATATATTTTTTAATACGGGATTCAATTCCTTCATCGACAGTTTGATAAATATCAAGATTATTTATTTCACTAATAATTTTATATTTTAATAAATTAAAATAATCTTCATTAAAATGTAAGTCTTTTAAATATTTATAAGTAATACGAGGAACATATTTTTTAATATTCTTTTTATTTTTTAAAGCTTCACGAATACTAGACGCGCTTGTTATTTTGCCTACTATTTTTTTAGAATTAAAGTCATTAGTTCTTTTAATGGTTTCCACAGTAATATTTGCTTTTTGCTTAATTATCTCTTTGATATAGCTAACTCCAAGTAAATCATTAGGGTTTTCCACAGTAAAACCTAAAATATCTTTTAAAGAATTAGATAAAGCAGTTGGGTAATTAACGCCTTTTTCTAAATAAGCTGTAACTTTGTTATCGAATTCTTTGTTATTTATTTGAGTTTCCGCTACTAATTTAAGTTTATCTATATCATTTAATTCACTACCAAAGATTAATTTATCAACATGCATATTTTTTAGTATTTCAATAGCACCCTTACTAAAGATATCTGCTCCTTGACTGGAGAAAATAAATGGTAATTCAATAACAACATCAACACCCATATTTAAAGCAATGTCAGTTTTACTCCATTTATCAATAATACTAACTTCGCCTCGCTCTAAAAATAAAGAACTCATAACTAAGATAATATTGCTATCTGGATACATTTCTTTTATCTTATCGATATGATATTTATGCCCATTATGAAAGGGATTATATTCACAAATTATACCTATATTCATATGTCCCACCTCTACTTCTATAATATCATATTTTACTTGCTTTTTTATGCCTTTTTTAGTATAATTTTATATGCAAGTTGGTGATATTATGGAAATTGATATAACAAGTTTAAAATATAATAAAGAATCTGTAGTTAAGGTAGATGAAGTAGTTTCTATACCTAAAGAAGATTTAGAAAATACAGATATTATAGAACTTAAAGATGTAAGAGTAAAAGGGGAAATATATCGTTACGGTGAAGAAGATTATGAACTAAATTTAGTTCTAGACGGCGTAATGGTATTACCATGTTCACTAACACTAAAACCTACTGATTATAAGTTTAATACAGAAATCAGTGGTGTATATACTGAAATGATGCAAGAAATTGAAAATTTCAGTAAAAAAATAGAAAATTCACTTGATATTTTTCCTATTATATGGGAAAATATCTTAATGGAAATTCCTATAAAGGTTACTTGTCCAGAAGCTACTGATTTGAAGCTATCTGGTGATGGTTGGAAATTAGTAACTGAGGAATCTGTAGGAGAGACAAATTCAGCTTTTGACAAGTTGAAAGATCTATTATAGGGAAAGAGGTGTAATGTATGAAATTAAATATTCAATTATTCGCAGTACCAGCAAGACATATGAGTAAAACTTCAAGTAGAATGAGAAGAACTCACTACAAAATTGAAGCTAACGCTACAACTAAATGTCCAAAATGTGGTGCTGATGTAAGACCACACAGAGTTTGTGAAAACTGCGGAACATATAAAGGAAAAACTGTAATCAATAAAGAAGAAGCAACTAAATAGTTGTTTTTTTTTGTTCTTTCTAGTATAATTTTTCTTAGAATAGGAAGTGTGTACATGGATAAGAAAGGATTTACTTTGGTCGAGTTAATTGGTGTAATTATTCTTTTTGGCGCTGTCTTAATAGCAGTAGCATCACCTATGTTAGCACAAATTTCTAAACAACAAAAAAGATTAGAAGATTCTCAAATAGAAGTATTAAAAGCTGCTGCGGAAGAGTATGTAGACGCAAATATAACTAATTATCCTAAGACAGCAGGTAGTGTATATTACGTTTCTTTATTGGAATTATATTATAGTGGAATTATAGATGACGGAATGGGACTAGTTGGAAGAAAGCAAGTTCAGTTTCCACAAGATCGTTTAAATAATGTTAAAAAACCCATATTTTATCCGTTACCAGAAGGTAGAATAGCTAATTTCATGGCTTCTTCTTATATGAAAATATCTGTTGTAGGTAATAGATATAAATATGATTATATAGAAGATCTTGATAAAGAAGGTCTTAAACCAGCATATGAATTAAAAGATGGAGATTATGTATATTATAGTGGTATAACATGGAAGGTTTATATTCCTCCAAAAGAGGAAGAAGATCCATATAGTAGCCCATATAGTAATCCATATAGTAATACATACTCAGCGTCAGTACAATATGCAAATCCGGATGAGGAATATAGTGTAAGTAAATTAAGGGTAGTAGGTCCTATTAAAGGTGAAGACCCTGAAGAACCATTTATATACTTAGAAGCAGCTGAACCTGTTTCAAGTATTTACTATCAAGATGGTGAGTTTGAACCATATTGGGGAACTTTTTTAGCTAGCAAGTTAAGTTTTAACAATATTATCTTCTTACCTGTTGAAATTGTTCCTTCAGAAAAACATGAATATGTATCTGATGGTATTGACTATGTATATCCAGTAGTACCAATTTATTCTTTAACTGCTGTGACTGGGGGAAATGGTACCGCAAGTAACCCATACACTTTAGTAGAAAAATTAATAGATGCAAATAATGTGTCTATTAAACAAAAGAAAATATCAGTAGGTTCATATATTAGTATTGCTAATAAACTATATCGTATTATTGGTGATGACAGTAATAATATAAGAGTATTATTAACTTCTAATACGGATTTAACAGGTGCTTATAATGGTGCTTATGGTCAATTTAACCTATTAGGCGGAGCAGGTAGAGTTCTTGATAATCTTTCTGTGCCGGATGTGTTTGAAAGAACAAACTTCTATACAGGATATAGTTATAGTAGTTATTATGATTCGTTTATGAATTCTGCCCAAGCTAAATCTGGAGTTGTATTTGATGTTAAGTTAGCTTTACCTAAAGTAACAGATTTATTTACAGCACCATTTATTGGCCAAACTAATTGTTATATGACAGCAACTCAAGCAAATTATGAAGAAGTTTATGAAATATGTCCAGATGGAGTTAATAAGATAGAGACAACAGAAACATCTCATCTTAATTATGTGGGTGTTATTTCTAAGGATAATATTCTTACATCAGGTAATGGAACATACCAAAATCCATATGTTTTAAAAATATCTTAATTTGACCAGTATATATTAATATAGTATAATTAATAAGGTGATTTAAATGGAAATATTAGAATATATATTAATAATTATAGGACTTTTATTTATCGCTATTGCTATTACAAGAGCGACAAAAAAAGATGCTAAAATAGAAGTAAATAAATTAGTAGATTACTTAGGTGGAAAAAAGAATATTGTTAGTTACGAAGCTAATAAATCAAGATTTATGGTTACATTAAATGATGTTTCAATTGTTAATAAGGAAGGTATCCAAAGAATGGGTGCGCAAGGTATTGTTGAAATAGATAATCAATTAAAAATTATCTTAGGAGAACAAGCTGAGACATTAAAAAAATATATCGATGAATTAAAATAAAAAAACAAGTTATAAACTTGTTTTTTATTTTGCTTCCTGATATATATCAGCATCATATATATGTTGAATTGTATTAAAACTTTTTAAGGTATCTGTATCAATTAAGAAGAATTCATGTAGTAAGATATTATCACCGTTAGATGTAACGGGATCATCCCAAGTTAAATCTAAATGTACCCAAGCAGAATCGATATATAAAAGATTCCATATATGGGAAATATTAGATATTTTATAATTATTGATACCTAGTTTATTTAAATAGATTGTCATTATATCTGTATATCCACTACAAATAGCAAGTTTGTTTTTTAAAACACCATTTGCTTTATGACTAGCTAAAGTATTATCTGTGAAGATATTATTTTTGATAAGTTCAGCTCTTTTACTATCATATTTCGTATTATTAATTATATAGTCGTGGAAGGCTTTTATTTTATCTTTAATACTAGTAGCAGAATTTATAGTTTTCTTTTCTATTTCATTAATTTCATTATTGATATAAGTTATTTCCTCTTTAGTATATAGTTTTTCGATTTCAACTTCTATTTTTCCAGATTTATTAGTTGATAAATAAAGTTTGCTATAACTATTGAAAGGATGAACAAAATTATTTAAAGCTGCTAAAACATTTACATCATTAGATAAATCAGTTACATCATTTAAACAAGAATGATAATTTTCACTACAATAGAAAGTAAAATTATCGGTACCACTATCAATAATTGTATATAAAATATTTACTAAGTCTTGTTTACTATCAGCAGTAAAATCTGTGACTATTTGAGCAAATTCGTAATCCTCTTTTTTAGCATACTCATTAAAAGTATAATTAGATGAAACCCTTGTATAAATATAATTATCAACAATATACTTATTTATATCTTTGTTGAAATAAACAATGAGACCTATATTTGCGATAAGAAAGATAAAAGAAAGTATTTTCCCTAAGCGTTTCATATAATCACCTACTCTAATAAAATTATAACATAAAAGCCAAAAAAAAGAAGTAATTAAATTACTCCATAGTGTTAACTTTTTTAGTTAAACGTGATTTATTACGAGCTGAAGCATTTTTAGTAGTAACTCCGCTAGCAACAGCTTTATCAATTCTCTTTATAGCAACTTTTAATGTAGCAGTAGCTTTTTCTTTATCTTTACTTAATACAGCTTTTTCTACATTTTTAATAGCGTTTTTCATAGCTGCTCCGTAATTATTATTATCTACAGTTCTTTTAGCATTTACTCTTACTGCTTTTTTAGCATTCTTCATATTTGGCATAGTTTCACCTCCAAGTCAACTTAACACTATACATTCTAACAAAAAACTTATGAAAAATCAATATAAATAAGCATTTTTACTAAATTTATCCCCAATTTCGAAATAAATAAAAATATATTTTAATTTTATTGAATATCAAAGGTTTTTTATGATATACTTGTTTTGAACAAGAATTAGAAGGGAGCATAATTATGGACGCAAAAAAAATGATTAAGGTAATTGATGAAGCTGGTGTTGAAAAAGAAGTAGAAGTAGTAGCATATTTTACTTTAAAAACAAACGGTAAAGATTACTTAATTTATACAGAAAATAAGACTGACGCTAGTGGAAACGTCGAAGTATGTACAGCAGAAGTAGTAAATAAAGATGGCGTAGTTGAACTTGCTGGTGTTAATGATGATGCTGTATGGGTAGAAATTAAAAAAGTAATGCTTGATATTGCAAAAGACGGGGAGTAATGTTTATGAAGAATTATGATGTTAAAAATATTAGTGAATTAGGTTCAACTAAGATTGCTGAAAAAGGTAAAAAGGTTGCTTATTTAGTTCCAAATATGTTTTTAAGAATTAAATCAGGTTTCGCTAAATTAACTGCAGAATATGGACCTAGTCCTGAAGAAGTAGCTGTTGCTAAAGAACAAGCAATTGCTGCAAGAGATGCTGCTAATGATGCTCGTGCTGATCAAATAGAAGCAAAACGTGATGCAAAAATTGATCAATATGATGCATTAAGAGGAAATAATTCTGTAGAAGCAACATTAAAGAAATATGTTTTAGCAAAAAGTATTAAGCATTTAGAAAATAAATTTAATAAAACTATTGAAGCTCCAAGAAGACTACTTATAAGTACTGTTTTCCTTCAAAAGTTAATAACTAATTCAAGTAAAAGATATGAAGATGAAGAAGTTAAAGTTGAAGAACCAAAATCAACAACTATTAACTATCAAAATCCAGTTGAATATTACTTAGAATTAGATGCTAAGAGATTAGCTCTTGAAGAAGAATTAAGTTCAGTTAAAGAGCAAATGGTTAATCTTGTTAGAAGTTCTGGAATTACAAGAGAAATGATTCAAGAACATCAAGGGAAAAAATTAGGATAGAAATATCCTTTTTTAGTAGGTGAAATATGGAAGATATAATAATAGGATGTCATGTATCATTTAAAAGTGATACACAACTACTAGGAAGTTTAAAAGAAGCTTTGAGTTATGGGGCTAATACTTTTATGTTTTATACCGGGGCACCTCAAAATACTAGTCGTGCTCCAATAAGAGATGATTTAACTATTGAAGCATTAAAATTAATGAAAGAAACTGATATTGATTTAAGAAATGTTGTTGTTCATGCTCCATATATAGTAAATCCTTGTAATACTGAAAAAATGGATTTTGCTATATCATTTTTAAGACAAGAAATTGAAAGAGTGGAAAACTTAGGAGTAACTAAAATTGTTCTTCATCCTGGAAGTCATGTTGGTTTAGGTGAAGAAATCGCAATTAATAACTTAATATATGTTTTAAATGCTGTTGTTTTAAGTGATACAAAAGTAGATATTTGTATTGAAACAATGGCAGGTAAAGGTAGTGAAATAGGTACTAATTTCTCCCAAATAAAGAAAGTTATTGATGGAGTCCTATATAAAGAGCATATTAAGGTATGTTTAGATACATGCCACTTAAATGATGCAGGTTATGATATAAGTAATTTTGATGCAGTACTAGATGAATTTGATAAAATAATTGGTATTGACAAAATCGGCTGTGTCCATATAAATGATAGTAAAAACGTAAGAAATTCGCATAAAGATAGACATGAAAATATAGGTCTTGGAACAATAGGTTTTAATAATTTATTAAAAGTTATTTACAACAAGCGTTTAAAAGGTATTCCAATGATTTTAGAAACACCTTATATCGGGGATACTGATGATAGTAAAGAGAGAATTTATCCACCATATAAATTCGAAATAGAAATGATAAAAAATAAGATAATGAATGCATCATTATTAAATGATATTCGCGCATATTATAAATAAGTATTAAAATAGTAAAAAAACTTTTACATTTTAAAAATTATTTGCTATAATATGTATGCGTATTTAAGAAGGAGGGATATTATGGCTAAAAAAGGCGAAAATAGAGAAAGAATAACTCTTCAATGCACTGAATGTAAAGAAGAAAATTATCGTACAGAAAAGAATAAAAAGAATACAACTGAACGTTTAGAATTAAATAAATACTGTTCAAGATGCAAAAAAACAACAACTCATAGAGAAAAGAAGTAGTAGAATATGAAAAAATTAATTTTAAATCCAGATTTTCTTATGCAATTTCAATATCGCCCAGACTATGCTAATATGATTTTAGTAGCTAGTAGAGATAATGAATATGCTAAAGTAGTGGACACAAAACATTTAGTTGGTGAAAGACCAGTAAATTCCTCTTCTTTACAAAAACTTAAAGTAAAAAGATGTAATTTCAAAAGAGGAAGAAAATAAACCGAGGAGGTAGAATATGTTTAACGTTAATGATATAAAAAACGGAATGACATTAATTTTTGAAGATCAGTTATATGTATGTTTAGAATTCTCACACGTAAAACCAGGTAAGGGAGCAGCATTCGTACAAGCAAAATTAAAAAACTTAAGAACTGGTTCTATCGTTGAAAAAAGATTTAACTCAGGTGTTAAATTAGAGAAAGCTATGATCACTAAACAACAAATGCAATATTTATATGCAAATGGTGATGATTATAACTTCATGAATATGGATACATATGAACAACTTGATTTAACTAAAGATCAAATTGGTGAAGATGCTAAATTCTTAAAAGAAGGTATCAATGTATATGTAACTTTCTTTGAAGGAGAAATGTTAGGTATCGAATTACCAGATAAAGTTGAATTCACAGTTGCTAAAACTGAACCTGCTGTAAAAGGTAACACAACAAACAATGCTTTAAAAGAAGCCTTTATGGATAATGGTTTAATGGTAAAAGTTCCTTTATTTATTGAAGAAGGAGACAATATCATAGTATCTACAAAAGATGGTAAATATGATTCAAGAGCATAATTTTATGCTTTTTTTTTGCTTTATTTTATAGTATACTTATATTAGAATAGAGGAATATGTATGGAAACAATGGCTGCTAGGGATTACTTTAAAATTGTAGATCAAGCAAATGATGATTATAAAAAATATAAAATAAAAAGTATGCCCTTAAATGAAAGAGATATATTCATAGCTGATCGTGTAAAAGAATTAAAATTAAATAGTACTGAAGAATTATTATGTTATACATCACATTTATTAATTCCTAATGATGAAGAATTTATTAGACTATATAAAGAAAATGGTAAAATAGCGAATGTTGTTGCTAAAATTTTAAATGTACCATTAGATATAGTAGTAGCTCGTGTTACGGAGATAAGTAAATATCAAACTGCAAAAACAAGAGAAGAAAGAAATAGTTCTAATTATTTAAATCAAGAAGATCTAGTAGAAAAAGAAACTAGTGAAGCAATAAGTAAAATAGAAAAATTATTTAGTGAAAGCTCTAAGGTTGATTCTTTAAATGATGAATTACATTCTCTTCGTAAAGAAAATGCAGAATTAAAAGAAAAACTAGTTGAATATCAAAATATGAAAGAACTAATTCATGAACAAGAAGCTCAAATATTAGCCTTAATTAAGTATAAAAATGCTTATGAAAAGTTAATTGGTTCCTTAAAAAGAGAAAATGTTGAAGAAAATGGTAATTTTACACGTTAAAATTGCTTTTTTTGTTGACTTTTACTAGTTTTATAGTATAATCAATATGTAATGAAAAGGAAGAAGTGTATCCCACTCACCTGATGACCATAGTCATGGGTATAAGCCAATATTAAAATTATTATAATTTTTATATTAGTTTATTGGGTGGATACTATTGTATTCACTTTTTTATTGGAGGTGTTTTGTATCGCAGCGCAAAAACAAAAAGATTTATTCATTAATGAACAAATTAGAGCACAAGAAGTATTAGTAATTGGACCTAATGGAGAACAACTAGGGTTAAAAGGAATTAAAGATGCTTTAACTTTAGCTAATTATGCAGGATTTGACTTAGTACTTATTAGTCCTAATAGTAATCCACCAGTATGTAAGATAATGGATTACAATAAGTATAAATATGAAGCTAAAAAGAAAACTAAAGAGAATTTAAAGAAACAAAGAGAAGCTAACTTAGAAATGAAAGAATATCGTTTATCTGTTACTATCGATGTTGCTGACTTTAATACTCGTGTTAGAAATGCTAGTAAATATTTAGAAAAGGGACATGAAATTAAAATTTCTATCAGATTTAAAGGTAGAGAAATGGCTCATCCTGAATTAGGGAAAGATGTATTACTTCGCTTTAGCGATGCAGTTTCAAGTATTGCGGATGTTAAACAACAAGCTAAACTTGAAGGGCGTTTTATGACAATGATACTAATGCCAAAACAAAAATAGGAGGAATTATTTATGCCAAAATTAAAAACACATAAAGGAACTAAAAAAGTTTTAAATGTAAGACAAAGTGGATCTATTAAAATAGGTCATCCAGGAACTAGACATAATACTGGTAAAAAGAATGCTGCTTCTAACAGAGCTGGTAGAAGTGCTTCAGGATTAAACAAAACTGATTACAAGAGAATTAAATCATTAATCTAATTAAAAATTATAGTATAGGAGGAAGAACATATGACAAGAGTTAAAGGTGGTACAATTAGTCGTGCCCGTCATAAAAAAGTAATGAAACAAGCCAAAGGTTACTTTGGTTCAAAACATAGATTATTTAAATCAGCTAACGAACAAGTAATGCATGCTGGAAAATATGCATACAGAGATAGAAGACAAAAGAAAAGAGACTTCAGAAAATTATGGATTACAAGAATTAACGCTGCATGTCGTTTAAACGAAATCAGTTATTCTAAATTCATTAGTGGTTTATCAAAAGCTGGAATCGAAATCAACAGAAAAATGTTATCAGAAGTTGCAATTGACAACGCTGCTGCATTCACTGAATTAGTAAATGTTGCTAAAGCTGCTTTAGAAGGAAAATTAGAAGAAGTTAAAGCTGCTCCAGCAAAAAAAGAAACAGTTAAAAAAGAAACTGCTAAAAAAGAAGTTAAAGAAGAAAAAGAAGATTTATCTAAAAAAACAGTAGCAGAATTAAGAGAAATGGCTAAAGCTAAAGATGTTAAAGGTGCTGCTACAATGAAAAAAGCTGAATTAATCGATGCATTAAAATAAGACTTGTAAAAAGCCTTATTTTTTTTTATAATAAATTAAAGAAAAGAGTAGTTGACTAGAACAAATGTTTGTGATAAAATTAGCATACTAGGAGGTAACATATGAGAAATTTATATATTGATTTTGATGGAGTAATAATGAATACAATTGAAATTACTTACTCTGAATTAAGAGAAAGAAACCTTGATAGTAAAAATTTAGAAGATCAAGAACAAATAAGAGATTATTATACAAATATTGATTGGCATGAACTTTTAAATGATAAAGCTAGTGTTATTAATGATGCAATTGAATGTATTAAGAAGATAGATGCTTCAAACAGATTTAATATGGCTATTTTATCCCATGTTAATTCATTACATGAAGCTATGGAAAAAGTTGAATATTTAAGAAAATATTTAAAGGATATAACAATAATTCCTGTTCCACGAGATACATCTAAAACAGAAATGGTTCAAACTAAAGATGCTGTCTTAGTAGATGACTATGCTGGTAATCTTGAAGAATGGAAAAATATGGGAGGTATTTCAATTAAGTTTTCTACGGAACTTGATGGTAAAGGATTCCCTGTTATTGATAAATTAGATGAGTTGTTAGACTTAGATATATTACAAGATTAAATTACATTATATGTAATTTTTTTCTCTATTATGGTAAAATAATTATGGTGATATTATGCAAAATATTATTAATGAAATAATAATATGGCTTCAAAATCTAGTAAGTAGTACACCTATAGGAATAAGTATTTTCCTAGGTATGCTTATTATTGTAATAGAGTCAATTATCCCTGAACTACCTTTAGGAATATTTATTGCTTTAAATGTTCATTTATTTGGTAATGTTTTAGGTTTTACAATGTCTTGGGTAGCAACTTCAATTGGTTGTTCGCTATCATTTTTTATCGTAAGAAAATTATTTAATAAAAAGTTAGAAAGAAAATTTAAAAAAGATGGAAAGATTCATAATATATTAAAAAGAATAGATAAATTAGAACTATCTAGTCTAGTTTTAATTATAACTCTTCCATTTACACCCGCATTTGCTATTAATATAGCGGCTGGTTTATCTAATATGTCTTATAAGAAATTTATTATCGCTATTTTAATAGCGAAGGTATTTATTGTTTTATTCTGGGGATATATTGGAACAAGTTTCTTACAATCTGTTACAGATATATGGGTAATTATTAAAATATGTTTAATGATGTTAGGTGCCTATATAATATCTAAAGTAGTAATGAAAAAATATCGTATAGAGTAGGTGAAATATGGAGTATGTAACTATAGGTCTTCTTGTTATATTAATAATAATTTCAATTATTTCTTTAACAAAGAATATAAATGAATCTAATATAACAGAAAGACTAGGTAAATTAGAAACAAATACTATTAAAGAGCTAGGGGAATTTAAAAATTCTTTAAGTAAAGAATTAAATGATAACGCTAGTAAAATAGATAAGAATGTTTCTGAAGATTTAGCAAAGAATATTAAGGAACTAGGAGAATTTAAAAACTCATTAAGTCGTAATATGAATGATGATTTTATCAAATTAAATAAGTCTATGGAAGAAAGACTTGCGCTTATTAGTGATCGAGTTAATGAACGTCTTGATCAAAATTTTGATAAAACAAATAAGACATTTAATAATATTTTAGAACGTCTTACTAAAATTGATGAAGCTCAAAAGAAAATTGATTCTTTATCAAATGATATTGTTTCTTTACAAGGAGTATTGACTGATAAGAAAACAAGAGGTATCTTTGGGGAAGTAACACTTACAAATATAATGGCTAATGTATTTGGGGAAGGTAATGATAAAATATATAAACTTCAATATGGTTTTGATAATGAACGTATTGCGGACTGCGTACTATTTGCTCCAGAACCTTTAGGAACAATCGCTATTGATTCAAAATTTCCACTTGAAAACTATCAAAAGATGATGGATAAGTCAAATAGTGTAGAAGTTAGAAAACAAGCTGAAAAAGATTTTAAGATTAATATGAAGAAACATATTAATGACATCGCAGAAAAATATATTATTCCTAATGTTACAAGTGAACAAGCTATTCTTTTCTTACCTGCGGAAGCTATATTCGCAGAAGTTAATGCTTATTATAATGATTTAATAGAATATGCTTATAAGAAGCACGTTTGGATTGCGGGGCCAACTACTTTAATGAGTACTTTAACAACAATTCAAATTGTTCTTAAAAATATTGAAAGAGATAAGAATGCTTCTATTATTCGTGAAGAATTAGAAGGACTTGCTTTAGACTTTAGAAGATATAAAGAAAGATGGGATAAATTATCTCGTAGTATTGATACTGTTACAAAGGATGTAAAAGATATTAATACAACTACTGATAAGATAACAAGTAAGTTTAATAGAATTAGTTCTGGTAAGATAATTAAATATGAAGAACCTTTAGAATTAGAAGAAAGTAAAGAGGATTAAAATAATCCTTTTTTTCTTGGGTTAGATGTGCTATAATATGGAACAAGGTGATTTTATGGATAATATTGTAGAACTTTTAAAAGAGAATAATTATACAGCTAATGAGATAGCAAACAAGTTAAATCTACCAGTTAATGAGACTAAAAAAGTTTTAGATGAATTAGTTGATAGATTAGACTTATATACAACAAGAAAAGGTAAATACGGTTTATTTATAAATTCTAAGATGTATAAAGGTGAGATTACAGTTTTTGATACAGAAGGTGTAGTTTTTGTAGATGGTAAAGAAATAACTATCCCAACTAGAGAAATTCATGGTGCTCGTAATGGTGATGTAGTAGCTATTGAACAAATAGGTAAAATAGGTTCAAAAATTGTTGGACGTGTTGTTAAAATAAAGAAAACTAATAAACGTATTGTTGGCGAAGTAGTAAGAAAAGGTTCAAAATATTACATTAAACCTGATGGTGATGTTGACTTTAAAATAGTGACTCCTGTTACTGATTTAGTTGATGGAACTAAAGTAGTATTAGAATTAGATAGTAAAATAGATAAAGATACTTATAATTCAAGAGTAGTAGAAGTAATTGGTCATAAAGATGATCCTAATGTTGACGTTATAAGTGTTATGAAGAAATATAATGTGGAAATCGATTTCCCTGAAGAAGTAGAAAAGGAAATGATTGATATTCCTGATACTTATGATTATGAAAATGATCCAAGAAAAGATGAAATAATAGATTTAAGAGATGAAAAAACATTTACTATAGATGGTAATAGTACTAAAGATTATGATGACGCTATTTCTATTAAAAAGATTGGCGATAATTATGATTTAAAGGTATCAATTGCGAATGTATCTAACTATGTACAACCAGGCATGGCTACTTTTAAAGATGCTATGGGAAGAGGTACAAGTATTTATGTACCGGGGTCAAATAACCCAATGTTACCTCGTAAATTATCAAATGGTATTTGTTCATTAAATCCAAACGTTGACCGTCTAGTATTTACTTATGAAATGTTAGTATCTCCAGAAGGAGAAGTACTAGCTTTTAGATGCTATGATAGTGTTATTAATTCTAAAAAACGTATGACATATGATGATGTAAATGAAATCTTAGAAAACGGTAATATTGTTGAAGGTTATGAAGATTATGTTGGTGATTTAAAATTATGTGAAGAATTACACCATATTCTTCGTAGAATTAAGATTGCTAAAGGATATATCGATTTTGAAATACCTGATGAAAAAGTTATTGTTGATGATAACTATAAACCAACAGATGTTGTTTTAGAAAAAAGAGGAACTAGTGAAAAACTAATTGAAGATTTCATGGTTTTAGCTGGTGAACAAGCATCTATCTATATGGATGAAAATAATATTAATCATGTATATCGTGTCCATGAAGAACCAGATTTAGTTAAATTGATTGAATTAAATAACTTATTCCATGTTCTAAGATATGATGGTAAGGTTGCTAAAGCATCAGGATTTGAAATTCAAAGATTATTAAAAGGTGCTAAGGAACATAAAGATTATTTAATTATTTCACGTGAAATACTTAAATGTATGCAAAGAGCGATATATTCCGTAGTTAATAAAGGACACTTTGCTTCCGCAATTGAATCAAACTGCCAAGTAACTTCACCAATTAGAAGAGGTGGAGACCTTGCTAATGAAACTCAATTAAGAGCGTATTTATATGGTTGTGTTCGACCACTTTCATTAAATGAATTAAGAGTATTTGCCCTAAATTTATCAAGTACGGAAAGAAGAGCTGCTAAGATTGAGGATGAAGTAAAACGTAGTAAAAAAGCGGAATATATGGAAAAATTTATTGGCGAGACATTCACTGGTATAATAACTAAAGTAGAAAAGAATGGTTTCTATGTTGAACTTCCTAACTTAATTGAAGGATATGTTGATAGAGTATATTTAACTGATGATAAATATACATTTAATCCAAATATCTACGCTTTAGTAGGAGCTCATTCAAAGAAAAAATATGCTTTAGGAGATAAAATAGATGTTGAAGTTCGTGGAATTGATCGAACTGAAGGCAATATCGCATTCGCGGTTTCTAAAGAAAGAGAAAAGGTAAAAAAGTATAGCTAAGTGCTATATTTTTTTGTTTATTTCTAGTATAATTATAATGGTGATACTAATGGAAGATAAGATATTAGAAATAGTGAATAATAGTGGGAAGGCTTTAACTGTCGATGAAATATACCATGCTTTAAATTTAGATGGTGTTGATAGTTTAAAAGAATTAATGAAAACTCTAAATGAAATGGAAGATAATTTAACTATTTATCGTACTAAGAAGGATAACTATATGCCTTTTAATAATAGTAATTTAAAAATAGGTAAATTGATAGGTAATCGTAAAGGGTTTGGTTTCGTAAATGTTGAAGGAGAAAAAGATGATATCTTTATCCCACCAACAGATATGAATGGCGCAATTCACGGCGATAAAGTAGTAGTAGAAATTACATCCCGTAAAGGTGAAGAAACTGAGGGAAGAATCTTAAGAATCGTTGAACGTAATTTTGATACTTTAGTAGGTGAATTTGTTGTTAAAGATAATGTAAGAACTGTTATTCTTGATAATGATAAAATTAAAATAAATATTTTAATTGATAAAGATAAAACTATGGGTTCTGTAGATGGAACTAAAGTAGTAGTAAAAGTAACTAATAAACTTAAGGGTAATGATTATCGTGGAGAAGTAGTAAAAGTACTAGGGCATAAAAATGATCCGGGTGTAGATATTTTATCAGTTATGGCTAAGTATAATTTCGATTCAGGATTCTCTGATGAAGTTATGGCGGACGCTATGAGTAAACCGGAAGAAGTACTAGAAAGTGATTTAAAAGGTCGTACTGATTTAAGAGATGAAGTGATTTTTACTATTGATGGAGATGATACTAAAGATATCGATGACGCTATTAGTATTGAAAAATTAGCTGATGGTGGATTTAAATTAGGTGTACATATTGCGGATGTTTCATATTATGTAACGGAAGAATCACCACTTGATATAAATGCCTTTACAAGAGGAACAAGTGTTTATCTAGCGGACCGTGTTGAACCTATGTACCCACATAAGTTATCTAACGGTATTTGTTCATTAAATCCAAATGTTGATCGTTTAGCGATATCTTGTGTTATGGAAATAGACACTAAAGGTAATGTAACTAAACCAGAAATATTTGAGAGTGTTATTCGTTCTAGAAAACAAATGACATATAAAAATGTTAATAAAATATTAGAAGAAAATATCGTTCCTGAAGGATATGAAGAATTTGCTGACAAACTTCGTTTAATGAAGGAATGTGCCGATTTATTAAGAAAAAATAAGATAGCTAGGGGTTATATTGATTTTGATTTAGATGAAGTTAAACTTATAATTGATGAAAATGCTAAAGTCGTAGATATAACTAAAAGAGAACGTGGTGTCGGAGAAAAACTTATCGAAGACTTTATGATTGCTGCTAATGAAGCAGTAGCAACTACTATCTTCTTTATGGAATTACCTTTCTTATATCGTATTCACGGTGTTCCATCAGAAGAAAAGATTCAAAGTTTCTTAAAATTTATTGGTGTTTTAGGATATAAAGTAGAAGGTAAAGTTAAGAATATTACGCCACTTGCTATGCAAGCTATTCTAGAGCAATTAAAAGATAAAAAAGAATTCCATATGTTATCGAATGTTCTTTTAAGAAGTATGCAAAAAGCTGTATATGATAAAAATAATATTGGACACTTTGGTTTAGGAAGTAAATGTTATACACACTTTACTTCACCAATAAGACGTTATCCTGATACAACAGTTCATCGTTTACTTAGAAAGTATTTATTTGAACATAAAATGGATCATGAAACAATTGAATATTGGGATAATAAATTAATTGTTATTGGTGAACAATCAAGTGAAAGAGAAAGAGCGGCTGCTGATTGTGAAAGAGAAGTAGACGATATGAAAATTGCTGAATATATGGAAGAACATATCGGTGAAGAATATGATGGTGTTGTTAACACTGTTACTAATTTTGGTATGTTTATTGAGCTTCCAAATTTAATTGAGGGACTTGTAAAAATAGATAGTCTAAAAGATGATAAATATGTATATAATGAAGAAATGTTCTCCTTAGTAGGTATGAAACATAAACATATTTATCGTTTAGGTGACCCTGTACACGTTAAATGTGTAGGTGCTTCTAAACTTAATAAGACTGTTGATTTTGAAATATGTGTAAAAGAAGAAAACGAAATTAAGTAGAAAGAGGTGGAATATGGATAAAGATATGCCAACAAGAAGAAAAACAAAAAAGAAGCATAAAAAATTAGTGATATTATTTTATGTAGTATTATTAATAGCTTTATCAATTTACACTGTCAAAGCTACATTAGGTAATAATAAACCTAGTATTATGCTAGAAACAACTAATCCGGAAGAAATAAATGAAGTATATCGTTTATCATTTATCGGATTAGGAGATTGTTTAATTCATGGATATTTATATATGGATGCCGATACTGGAAGAAAAGGTAGTGATGGCTATAATATTTATGATTTTAAACCTATGTTTAGTTATGTTAAAGAATTTTCCAAAGGTTATGATTTAAAATATTATAATCAAGAAACAATTATAGGTGGGAAAAACTTGGGATTATCGGGTTATCCACATTTTAACTCTCCTGACGAAGTAGGGGATGCGATGATTGATGCTGGTTATAATATGGTATCGTTAGCTACTAACCATGCTATGGATCAAGGAGAAAAAGGAATTCTTCACTCAATGAGTTATTGGAATAGTAAGACTGATGTTATTAAAGCAGGTACCTATACATCTCAAGCTGAAAGAGATAAAGTTATGGTTTATGAAAAAAATGGTATTAAATTTGCTTTCTTAAATTATACATACGGAACTAATGGAATTAATGTTCCTAAAAGTTATCTTGTAAATGTATGGGGTGAAGGAAACTTCGAAAATTATAAGAAAACTATCGCAAATGATATTGCGAAAGTAAAAGATCAAGTTGATATTATCATGGTAGCAATGCACTGGGGAGAAGAATATCAACTAGGTAAAACTAATAATTATCAAAGAGAAGCAGCTAAATATTTAAATAGTTTAGGTGTAGATGTAATTATTGGTACTCATCCTCACGTTGTCCAACCAGTTGAGTATGTAGGCGATACGTTGGTAATATATTCGCTAGGTAACATGGTATCAAATCAAAGATATTCGCAAGGCTTAAAGGGTGCTATCGGTGGAGTTGCGGCTTTCGATATTGTTAAGAAAGTTGAAGATGGTAAAACAACTACAAAGATAGAAAATCCTAAAGTTGATTTAGTATATACGCATGATGTTAACCATAAAAACTATCGCGTAATGCCATTTTCTAAATTAAATAATTCTATATTAAGTAATTATCAAAGTGTATATGCTCAATATAAGGCTTATTTAAACCCAAAGAATGATAGTAGAATCCAAGTGGGTTTTATTAATTAGGTGATTTTATGGAAGTATTAAATAGAAAAGCTCGATTTGATTATGAAATACTAGAAGAATATGAAGCGGGTATTGTCCTAACAGGAACAGAAATCAAATCTGTACGTAATGGACAAGTTAATTTAAAAGATAGTTATGCGATTATAAGAGGTAATGAGATCTTCTTATTAAATACGCATATAAGTCGTTATGAAGAAGGAAATATATTTAATCATGATGAAACACGTACAAGAAAACTTCTTCTTCATAAAAAAGAAATTTTAAAACTAGATGAAAAGATAAAACTTCAAGGTTTAACTTTAGTACCTTTAAAACTATACTTTAAAAAGAATAAAGCTAAAGTATTAATCGGTCTTGCAAGAGGTAAGAAAAACTATGATAAACGTGAGACTATGAAAGAAAGAGATATTAAGAGAAATCTTGAAAAAGAATATAAATATCGTTAGTTTGACATAGGTATTATTAAGTTATATAATACTTATGTTTTTCGGGGTCGCTTGGCTTCGACGGGAATATTAATGCTTAAACTGCAAGTGGTATGTAACGCCTCAAGTACACAAAAAAATAACTGGAAACAGAACTCAATTAGCTTTCGCTTAATAGAATTTTAGAAGGCTGCTTCTTTTAGTCTTTTTCCTACGGGGATTATAAGAGGCTCGACATAGTAGGATATATTATTGTGATTCCTATAAGCAATAATGAAGATTTATAGGATTACTAATATTTGTTTGTTAATTGACTTAGATATTAGGACACTTAATCAATTAACTAAACTTGTAGACGTTTCTGTTGTGGTATTTTCGGACAGGGGTTCAATTCCCCTCGACTCCACCATATATGTAATTACAAGCAAACTTAATAGTTTGCTTTTTTGTATAAAAATGTTTTAAATATAAATAAAATGTGCTATTATAAATTACTATGAGGTGTTAGTATGACTAAAAATGATTTATGGAATGACTTTAATTTTAGGCAAAGATGTCGTTTACTTAAATTAGATCCAGATAATTTTGAATTATTAGGAAATGTAATAGTTTTAACTTCGTTAAAGGAAAATAATGCTGTTTTTTTAGATGAAAATTACAACATAATGGGTGTAGAAAATCATGTGCCTTCAGTACAATTAGTAGATGCAATTAGGGAAGAATATGAAAGTGTTAATGGTAGATTGCCGATTCCTTTTCAAGGATTTAGTTTAAAACAATTAGTTGAATTATCAAACAGAGTTGATATATTGCAGGTGAAACATGGCGATCCTTATGATATGCTTGTTAATGGTCAAATTGTAATTGCTGATTGGAGGGATATTTATGTTTTTCTTTTATCTTATATTAGTTTTTTAGGAGGGCAAACTCAGAAATATTTTATAAACCAATATCAAAAAGAATTACAGGGATTTGAGGCTTCAGATGTTTATGAATTTATAACAACTCTTATGAATAAAATTAATGAGTGTGTTGCATTTTTTGACAAAGCTAAAGAAAGAATGTTTCCGAGACATATAATTGAGTGGCTTGGTCAAGACCCTAAAATTGCAATGGAATATGATTATCAATTAGATGCTATTATTGATATGTTAGATCCAAAGGTAGATTTATCAGTTATGGCTAATAGGTTATTAAAAATATTAAGTGTATCTAAAGAAGAAGTAGCCGCAAGATATGAAAAAATAAATGGAACTTTTAAAATAGAAGAGATTGATTTGTATTTATGGTTATCCGAAAATTCAGGTGAAAGTAAGCAAGCAATAATAAGAAAGTAAAAAGCAAACTAATTAAGTTTGCTTTTTTATTTTCTTATGATATTATTATATTAGAAGAAGGTAGGTAAATATGAAAAAGGGTTTTACATTAATCGAATTAATGGCAGTTATTATAATACTAGCGGTAATAGCTTTAATAATAACTCCTATTGTTAATAATTCAATTGCGGATTCAAAGATTGGATCAAACGCTCGAAGCGTTGAAGCGCATATTAAAAATATAGAAAGTGCAATTACGGAAGAAGCATTTAATTCTGGTAATAATTTAAAAATGTATGATGGTGGAGATATCACAGGTCTTACACTACCAGCTAAAGATAAAATAGTATGTGATAGCTATGTAATTGAAAATGGTATGGTAGAAAAAGCAACTAACTGTACAAACCCATCATGGGATATGAGTTTCAATTATGATGAAACTAAAGGAACTAGTTTAGTTAAATAGCGGGTAACTGCTATTTTTTATCTTAAATGTAGTGAATATATGATATAATTAAGTAGGTGATAGTATGAAGATAACTTCAGTAGAATTAAAAATAAGTGCTGTAAGAAGAAGCCAATATCCTACAGATAATAAACCTGAATTTTTAATGGTAGGGAGAAGTAATGTAGGTAAAAGTTCTTTTATAAATACATTAATTAATCGTAAAAATTATGCTCGTACATCAGCTAATCCAGGTAAAACCCAAACTATTAATTTTTATTTAATAAATAATGAGTTTTATTTAGTAGATGCTCCGGGATATGGTTTTACTAATCTAAGTAAAACAAAACAAAAGAAATTTGGTTTAATGATGGAAGATTATTTAACAACAAGACCAAATTTAAAAAATGTTTTCATGCTTATTGATTTTAGACATAAACCAACTAATGACGATATTCAAATGTATGAATACTTAAAACATTATAAAATACCTGTAACTATCGTTGCTACTAAGACTGATAAAATAGGAGTAACAAAGCAACAAGCTCAAAGAGCTATGCTAGTTGATAGTCTTGACTTAGTAGTAGGAGATGACTTTGTAATGTTCTCTAATGTTACTAAGCTAGGTAAAGAAGATATATCCAAAAAAATTAAAAGAACTATCTAGTTCTTTTTAATTTGCATTTTATTAAATATATGTTATAATACTAGGCCTTGGAGTGATATTATGACTAAAAATTTAATAAAATTAAGAAATAATATTATTATGAATTGTCCTATCTATAGTTATGAAACTATGGAGGCTTTTGCGTACACAAGATATGATCTAGATAGAGAATATTTTTCTAAGAAAAATGAATTAGGGGAACCTATTTATGAATTATTAGAAGAACCTGTATATAAACAAGGAATATTTGTGGGAGCTCCATTTATTGTTACAATGCGTATTAAAAAGAAAAGAAGTCCAAAATTAGTAGACATTTTAAATAGAATTATTGATGGTGATAATACTGCTCTTGTTGACTTAAGAAATTATGAAAGAGATTTAGAATTAGTTCCTTTTGAAAGAAGAATTAATATACTAGCTAAAACAGCCGGTTTTATCCCAGATATAACTATTAGAACAAAGAAAAAAGTACTAGAAGATTTACGTACTTCTATTGATGAATATAAAGATAATTCTGATTATGATTTTGATAAATTAAATAGTTATTATAAAGAAGCTTTATTAATAACAGGTTTAGAAAAAGTAAGTGTTAAAGAGAAAAAACATGAATTACTATATGCTTCTAGCAAGTAGTAATTTATGTTTTTTTATTTCTAATTATGATATAATATTTTATGGTAGAAGGGTGATAAAATGAAAAAATTAATGAATCGTATTAAACAAATAAAGTTTGTTCTTAAGTATGGTAGATATATATTAATGCTAGTACCATTACTTTTTATACCAATCTTTAATAGTTTATTAATGTATACGATAAACTATAATGTTAAGGCTTTCTTTGTACCTATATTATTTGATATATGTTATATATTCTTAATATTTGGATTAAGTGTATCTTTTAAAGAAAAGATAGGTAAAATTATCTATATAGTTTTAACGTCTTTCTGGTTATTTATATTTTTATTAAATAATATATATTTTTCGATGACAAAAACAGTATTTGATTATGTATTACTTGGATCTGCTAAAGAAGGAAGTGGATACTTCTTAGATACAATCTTAAACTGTAATCCATTTGTTTATATATGTTTTATCGTATTAGTAATCAATTTAATAGTAGCGGTTAAATTTTTCCCTAAAAATAAGAAAAATAATTATAAATACATTGTCGGTGTACTTGTAATATTTACTTTAGTTCATGCTATCACACCATTATTATTAGGAAAAGCTAATAAATCATTAAAATGGTCTAGCTGGAAGAACGAAAGAAATATATATTATAATTTTAATGATAGTAATAAGTGCCTTAGAATCGCCGGATTCTATGAATACAATATAAGAAACTTCTATGTTAATTACTTAAAACCTAGTGTTAAGATAACTAAAGAAGAATTAGATTTCTTAAATGAAGCATATAAAGAAGAAAAGAATACAACTAATTCTTATACAGGTATATTTAAAGATAAGAATTTAATTATCATTCAACTTGAAGGTTTAGATAGCTGGATAGTTTCTAAAGAACATACACCAAATATTTATCGTTTAATGAATGAAGGTATTAATTTTAATAATCATTATAGTTATTATAATGGAGGAGGATCTACTTTTAATTCAGAATTTGCAATTAACACAGGTTTTATAACTCCATTAAGTTATACAAAGAATGCTTATACTTTTAATAAGAATAATTTTAAATATTCTTTAGCTAATATCTTTAAAAATGATGGCTATAAAGTAAATGCTTTCCACATGAACACCGGAGAATTCTATTCCCGTACAATTAACTATAAAAACTGGGGCTATGATAATTATTATGGTTTAGCTGATATGTATGACTATACTGATGATAAATATGAATTAGATACAGAGTTAATTAATAATACAGAATTTTCTGATTTAATGATGGAAGATAAGTTTGTTGATTATATTATTACATACTCAGGACATTTACCTTTTAGTAGTAGTAAAGGGGTATGTAAGATGCTTCTAGATATGGATGGAGATACTAATCCGCATACGGAAGAAGAATGTGTTTACCGTCAAGCTAAAGAAACTGATGACTTTATCGGTTTATTACTTGATAAGTTAGAAGCTAATGATAAATTAGATAATACCGCTATTCTAGTAGTAACAGACCATTATTTATATACTATTTCTGATAAAACTATTTTAGATAAATATAAAAATACGTCAAATAATTTAATTAATCGTACTCCTATGTTTATTTGGAGTAAGGGTATTAAACATAATGATGTGTATAAGGTAACATCACAGTTAAACATTTTACCTACAATCTTAAATATGTATGGTTATGAATATAATAAGAATAATTATATCGGGGAAGATATCTTTGATCCTAACTATAAAGAAATTGTTTTCTTTAGTGATTATTCTTGGTATGATGGTAAAACATATTATGATAGTACAGTAACTACTATGAATGATAGTATAAATACAAATAATGAATATATTAGTTATATTACTAAGAAAAATGATTTAGCTTTAAAATATGACTATTTTAAGAAAAAATAAAAAGATATGTAAAACATATCTTTTTTATTATCTTTTTAAGTTAATATCATTTATAGTTACTTTAGATTCATGTGGAATTCTATCCCATTCAACTTTTTTAAATAAAGCTACTACTGTTGCATATCTTGTTATGGCGTCAAATAATGGCCAGGTAAAGGTATATAGAACTTTCTTGTACCATTTAATCTTAATTATATTTTTTCTTTCAATGATGAAGATATAAACAGCGTATAAACAGTTTTTAAAGTACTCTGATAAACGGTAGATAATTCGAGCTAATATAGTAACTAAAATACTCATATATAAAGCTTGATATCCAGGATTTAAATTAATTATTTTATTACCAAATAAATATACTAAGGCTTTTCCTAAATAGTTAGATGTTGTGATAAGAGGTTTGTTAAGTCCATTACCATAACAGTAACAACTATACATAATAATACTTACAATCAACCATTTAAATATAGATATAACTGATCCAGGAATTAATTGACCAAAAGTATCAAAACTAGCAAATCTATGTCTTATAGATTCTAAGATTCGTTTATATAATTTAGTTTCTTTCTTTTTATTTTTATTCCAGTTAACTTTAACAAACTTTTTACCAAAGAAGATATTTAAGAATAATTGTGGACCAGTCTCAACAAATGCTTGTAAGTGTCCTTTACGCCATCTAACACGTTGACGCCATACAACACTAAACTTAGTAGGTTGTTCATCATAGAACATTGCTTTATCTTGATATGATATTTGATATCCTTGCGATACTGCATCGGCAGTTAAGGCTCTATCTTCTGTTAAACTTGTGTATTTCCAACCATCAGCTACAATTTCATTACTAAATAAGAAACCAGTACCTTGAATATTAGTCGCTAAATGTAAGAATGATCTAGCACGGTGGTTTTGTCTTATTGAACGAATCCAGTGAATAGCAAATGTTGATGCCATATAGTTCTCATCAAAATTCTTAGTATTACGATAACTTGTGATAAGTTTTTCACCACTATCAAATGCGTCATTCATACGACTTACATAGTCTTCTTTAAGTAAGTTATCGGCATCAAAGATAAAGTATCCTTCAAAAGAATTAGTTTTATAATCTTTTTCAATATTTTTAAATAGATATTGTAAGGCATATCCCTTAGTTTTATGTTTATCATCAAATCTTTCATAAACGATACAACCTTTTTTACGCGCAATTTCTGCTGTTTTATCAGTACAGTTATCAGCAACAACAAAAATTGTTAATAAGTCTTTAGGATAGTCTTGTTTATCTATACTATCAATTAAGTTACCAATTACTTGTTCTTCATTTCTTGCGGCTATACAAATCGCATATTTATGTTTGTTTTTAGCTTCTTTAAATTTTCTTGTAAAGAATAAACCAATAATTGCGTATGCTAATTTATGAAAAGAGAATATTGATACCGCAACTCCTAAGGCATTATATATAATTTTACCAACAGGATAACCATATCCTATCGCATTTAAAATAGTATCCATAAAATCACCACTCCCATTATAACATATTAATAATATAATTGTGTAAACTAAAAGTATATGTTATAATATACGGGCATTTTAAATAAGTTATTATGTTATAATTAGTTTGAAGAGGTGATATTATGAAAAAACCTGTTGTTGCTTTAGTAGGTAGACCTAATGTAGGTAAATCAACTGTATTTAATAGACTAGTAGGAAAGAAAATATCCATTATTGAAGATACGCCAGGTATTACAAGAGACCGTATCTACGGAACTGTTAACTATGGCGATTATAGTTTTCATTTAATCGATACTGGTGGTATTGATATTGGTGATGAACACTTTAATGATGAAATTAAAGTCCAAGCCGAAATAGCTATTGAAGAAGCAGATGTAGTTGTATTTATCGTTGATGGTAAAGAAGGATTAACTACTAATGACTATGTTGTTAAAGATATTCTTATGAAATCTAATAAGAAAACAATAGTTGCTATAAATAAATGTGATAGTAAAGAAGCAGAAGATAATAAATATGATTTCTATGCTTTAGGATTTGATAATTTTATTGAAATTTCAGGAGAACAAAACTTTGGTATCTATGATTTATTAGATGCTATTACTGAAGATTTTGATAAGATAGGAGAGGAAGAAGAAGATCCTCGTATTAAATTCTCAGTTATTGGTAGACCTAACGTAGGTAAAAGCTCTTTAGTAAATGCTATTTTAAATGAAGAAAGAGTTATCGTTTCTGATGTAGCGGGTACTACAAGAGACGCTATTGATACAGTATTTAAATATCATGATGAAGAATATGTTGTTATTGATACAGCGGGAATGCGTAAAAAAGGTAAAGTATGGGAGAATGTTGAAAAGTATAGTTTACTTCGTAGTTTAAAAGCAATTGATCGTTCAGATGTATGTTGTATTGTAATTGATGCTAACGAAGGAATTATTGAACATGATAAACATATCGCTGGTTATGCTTTAGAAGCTGGAAAAGCTGTCGTTATAGTTGTTAATAAATGGGATTTAATTGATGAAAAAGATGAACAAATGAAGAAGTTTAAAGAAGAAATTAGAAATAATTTCCAATTTATGACTTATGCACCAATTGTTTTCTTATCAGCTAAAACGCATAAAAGAATTCATACTTTAATGCCAGAGATAATTAAAGTAGCGGAAAATGCTCGTCGTGAAGTAAAAACAAGTTTACTTAACGATGTAATTAATGATGCTTATAATTTAAATTTACCACCTACATATCGTGGTAAACGTTTAAAAATATATTTTGCTAGTCAAGTAGCTACTTGTCCACCAACATTTGATTTACAAGTAAATTCTAAAGGATTAGTTCACTTCTCATATGAAAGATATCTTGAAAATAAATTAAGAGAGAACTTTGATTTTGAAGGAACACCAATCGTTATACAATTTAAAAATAAAGGAGAACAAAGTTATTAGTTCTCCTTTTTATTTGTAAAAATTCTCTTTTTGTGATATATTATATAAACACAAAAAGGGAGGGATAATATGTATACTAAAGAAGAATATAATGAATTTTTACTTAAATATAATTATGCTTTAAAAGTATTAGAAACTAATATAAGAATATTATTAAGTGAATATGAACGTAATACAAAAACTAGTGTAGTAGACCATATTAAAACTCGTATTAAAAGTGAAGAAAGTTCCTTAAAGAAACTAAGTAGAAAAGGATATGAGCAAACATTAGATAATTTTGATAAACATGTTCATGACATTGTAGGACTAAGAATTGTATGTCCATTTTTATCAGATGTCTATGAAGTCGTAGAACTAATTAAATCTAGTGAATTATTTAAAATTATTGAAGAAAAAGATTATATTAAGAATCCTAAGGATACAGGATATATTAGTTATCATTTAGTTGTCTTAGTACCTGTACCTATCGGAGGAAAATTAGAAAATATTCAAGCGGAAATCCAAGTACGAACAATGGCAATGGATTTCTGGGCAAGTATCGATCATAAATTACAATATAAATTTGTAGAAGAAGTCCCAGAAAACATTAAGGATGAATTATATCGTAGTTCCGTAGATATTCAACATATTGATGAAAAAATGTTGGAACTAAAAGAATTAATAAAAGACTATGAGGAGCAATAACATTGCTCCTTTTATGATATAATAATTTTAGGTGATTTTATGAAAGATAATCTAATCATAATAGGTCCATCTTATTTAAAAAGAAGGGTATTAAAAGAGAATAGTTTAAAATATAGTATTAAATATATTGATGAGTATGAATTAAGGGATAAGTATCTTTATGCTTATAGAGATGATACTATTGTTTATTTAGATAAAACTTATGATATTGGAATATCTAAAATTATCTTAGATAATTTATATGATGTTGAAGATAAAGAATATACTAGCCCTAAATTAAATAAATTAAGAGATATTAAGAATGATTTAATTAGAAAAGGATATATTATTTATAATCCTAAGTTTAAAGAATATCTTAAAGATAAAGATATTTTAGTATTAAATAATTTCTTTGATAAAAGAATTACTAAAATAATTAAAGAGTTAGAAAAAGTAAATAATCTTACATACCAAGATAAAGAAACTATCTTTAAAGATAAGATAGATGTTTTAGAGTGTGATACTTTAGAAGAAGAAGTTATTTTAGTAGCTTCTAAAATATGTGATTTAATTAATGAAGGTGTTTCTATTAATAAGATATTTGTTAATACGTTAAGTGAAGATTATCGTAAAGTTATGATTAGAGTATTTAATTTTTATAATATTCCTAATAACTTTAAAACAAATACTTTATATGAATTATTAAGCGTTAAAAAGTTTATTAATAGTATTTCTTTAGATACAAAGATAGTTGATGTTAATGAAAGATTAGGAGAACTTCCAGAAACTGTCGCTAATAAAATAGTAAGTATTTTTAATAAATATGTTGATTATGAAGAATTTAAAGATATTAAGAAAGAAGTTATTTATGATCTTAAACATACAAGTATTAATTTAAATACTTTAGAAGACGCTATTAATGAAAAAGATTATAAGAGTTATATTCCTTTAGATGATGAATATATCTTTATTCTAGGTACTAATGAAGGAGAAGTACCTAAGACTTTAGTAGATGATAGCTACTTAAAAGAGGATGAAGCTAAAGAATTAGAAATAAGTACTTACAAAGAATTAAATAGTAATATTAAAGATTATTTTGAATATTATATTAATAATGTTAAAAATATATATTTATCTTATAAGTTAAAACATAATGCTGATATGTATGTAAAAAATTCTATTTATGATGCTTTAGATAATATTAATATTATTAAAGGTAATTACAAATATGATAATAAAAAGATAAATGAAATTTTATTAGGTAAAAGATTAGATAATTTTATAAAATATAATGAAAAAGCTAGTGATTTAGAAATATTAAATAATTATAAAACTAACTATAAAGATTACTCTAATAAATTTAAGGGTATTGATTTAGAAGTAGTTAAAAAACAAAATAGTAATATCAATTTAGCGGCTACTTCAAGTAATGATTTTTACAAATGTAAATTTAACTATTTATTAAAACATATATATAAACTAGATACTTTTGAAGAAACTATAAGTCAAAAGATAGGTCTTTTATATCATGCTGTTTTATGTAGATATTTTAAAGATAAAGGTAATTTAGATTTAATTATTGATGAGGAAATTGATAAGAATATTGAGATTCTTACTAATAAAGATAAGTTTTATATTGAAAAATATAAACGTATCTTAAAAGACTTAATTAATATAATTGAAGAACAACTAAGTCATACTAAATTTAAACAATCTTATTTTGAAAAAACAATTATTATTGATAATGATAATAGTTTAAATATTAAGATAAAAGGTCAAATAGATAAAATATTAACTCTTGAAGATGGAGATAATACTTATGTTATTGTAATTGATTATAAGACAGGAGTATTACATGGTTTAGAGAATGCTGTATATGGAATAAATATGCAACTTGCTTTTTATATGTATTTAATCTATAACTCTAAATTAATAAAGAATCCTAAATTTGCAGGTATGTATTTAGAACAAATTATGCCTGATTTAATTAATAGTAAAAATGGTAAGACTTATAGTGATTTATTAAAGGAAAATAGTTCTCTAACAGGTTATACTTTTAAAGATATTGATGTTGTTAATAATATTGATGATAGTGTTTCTTATCTTGGAGGAGTAACTATTAGAAAAGATGGGGAACTTAAAGATAGTAAACGTTTACTAGATGAAGATACTTTTAATAAAGTAATGGAAGTAATCTCAAGCAACATTGAAAACGCTATTAAAGATATTAATAATTTAGATTTTACAATTAATCCTAAGAAATTGAAAAATGATAATATATCTTGTGAATTTTGTCCATTTAAAGATATTTGTTATATGACAAATGATGATATTGTAGAACTTGATCCTGAATTAAAGAAAACATTCTTAGGAGGTGATACTAATGAAGATGAAACCGAGTAACTCTATATTTACCGATAGTCAGTGGGAAGCAATAGTTCATGATAACGAAAATATTATTGTTTCGGCCGGTGCTGGTTCTGGTAAAACGGCTGTTTTAACTGAAAGAGTTATTGAAAAGATAAAAAGTGGTATTCATATTAATAAATTAATTATTATTACCTTCACAAAAGCAGCTGCTTTTGAAATGAAAACAAGAATTAAAGATAAGTTAATTAAACTAGTAGAAAAAGATAGTAGTTATAAAGAAGAAATAGATTTACTAGAAGAAGCGATGATAACTACTTACGATAGTTTAGCATTATATATTGTTGAAAAGTATCACTATCTACTAGGAATAGATCGTAATATTAATGTTGTAGATAAGTTAGATTTAAATATTAAGGAAAAGGATATTATTAAAGATATCTTTGAAGAATACTATTTAAATAATGCTGACTTTAGAGAAATGATTGATACTTATACAGTTAAAGATGATAATAAAATAGCTGAATATGTAATGAATTTTTATGATAAAGTTGATATTATGGGTAATCCTATCGGATACTTAGATAACTATTTTAATAATTATTATAGTGAAGAATATTTTAAAAATATTGAAAATGATTATTTAAATATTTTAAGTAATTTAAAAGAAGCAATTTTTAATACGGTAGATGCTCTTCATCTAACAGAGTTAGATCCAAGTATTATCGATAGTTATTTAGAAAAATTAGAAGTATTAAACTATGCTAAAACATATAATGACTATAAGACTGCTTTTGATAATTATAAATCTCCTACTGTTAAGAAGGATGATTATAGTGAAGAAGAACAAGCTGTAATTAAAAAGTACCGTGATAAAATAGCAAAATTAATTAAAGAGATTAAAGATGCTACTATTTATAGTGATATAAATGAAGCACTTGATGAAATAAGAGATACAAAGAAATATGCTTTAGTATTTAGAGATATCTTAAAAGAATTATTTGTTCGTTTAGATAGATATAAGAAAAGTATTAATGCTTATACATTCACAGATATAACTCGTTTAGCAATCCAAATTCTTGAAGAAGAGGAACCTAAAAAAGAGTTTGCGCTAATTAATGAAATAATGATTGATGAATTCCAAGATACTAATGATATTGGAGAATACTTTGTATCTAAGATGAGTCATAATAATGTTTATACAGTAGGTGACGTTAAACAATCTATTTATCGTTTCCGTAATGCTAATCCAACTATTTTTATGGAAAAATATGATAACTATAAGAAAAATAATGGGGGATACGCTATTGATTTAATTAAGAATTTCCGTTCAAGAAGTGAAGTGTTAGATGATATTAATATGATCTTCTCACCAATATTTGATAACGAAATAGGGGGAGCGGATTATACTAACGGACACGCTATGCAATTTGGTAATTCTATTTATAATGAATTAAGAGAAGATAATGACTATCATTTAGAAATATTTGATTATGAAAAGAAACCTAATATTAATAATGTAGAACTAGAAGCAACTTTAATAGCTAAAGATATTAGAGAAAAAATTGATAATAAAATTAAAGTAGTAAAAGATAAAAACTTAGAAGATATTACATATCAAGATATTGCTGTTATAGTAGCTACTAAGTCTAACTTTGATATTTATAAGAAAGTATTTGAAGAATATGGTATTCCAAGTTTATTATATTCTGCTACATCTTTTGCTTCTTCTAATGAGATATATGTTATTAAAAATATTTTGGCTTTAATAAATAAAAAAAGATTAAATAATCCTGATATTAGATATAATTTTATATCTATCGCAAGAAGTTATTTATTTGATTATAAGGATAATGATATCTTTAAAGCAGTCACAGATAATAATATGGAAGATAATCCTATCTTCAAAGAATTATTTACTAAGATTAATAATTTAGTTACTTTAAGTAATACAGAATCACTAAGTAATTTACTTTTATCAATATACCAAGAATTTGATATGTATTCTAAATCAATTAGATTAGGTAATATTGATTTAATTAATAAGAAATTAGATTATTTAGTAGATGTCTTTAAATCTTTAGAAGAATTAGATTATGATTTTGAAGAAGTATTAGCTTACTTAGATAATATTTATAATGGAAAAGAAGATATTGATTTTAGTGAGAAACCTGATAGTAGTATGAATGCTGTTCGTATTATGAGTATTCATGCTTCAAAAGGACTAGAATTTAGCTATTGTTATTTTCCGGAACTTACTAAGAAATTTAACATTCAAGATATAAAAGGAAGTTTCTTATATGATGATAATTATGGATTTATTTTACCTATCTTTAAAGAGGGTAAGAAAGATACTATTTTAAAGAAACTTGCGGTAAATAAATATTTATATGAAGAAGTATCTGAAAGAATTAGAACCTTATATGTTGCTTTAACAAGAGCAAAAGAAAAGATTATTTTACTTGCGCCTTTTAGTAGTTCTAGTTATTTACCAGTACCTATTGATACGAAAGTAAATACTCTAGTACGTGTTAAATATAGTAGTTTTATGAATATCTTTGAAAGCATTAAAACTATTCTTGATAAATATATAGTTTTAAAAGATGTGGAAGTAAAAAAATCCACAGTAAAAGAGTTAGATATAAGTAATATTCCTAAGAAAGAATATAAATTTACCGAAAAATACTTAGATATCCACAGTAAAAAGAAAGAAACTAAAAGTTATTCACATACAAGAAGTGAAATCAAGAAGATAGACGCTAGTGAAGGACTTAATCTTCATGAAGTTCTCGAATATTTAGATTTTAATAATCCAGAAATAGATATTAATAAATATGGTCTTAATGATTATTTAAAAGATAAGATACTTAAATTATTTGAGATGCCTTTTATGAAAGATATTAAGAATAAGAGAGTATTTAAAGAATTTGAGTTTTATAGTGATGAGATAGGTATTATTGACTTATTAATTGAAGATAAAGATAAATATATTGTTGTTGACTATAAACTTAAAGATATTGATCATGATTATTATGACTTACAGGTATCTAAATATATGGAATATATAAGAAGCATCACAAATAAAAAAGTAGAAGGATATTTATATTCAATAATTGATTCTAAATACCGAAAAATTGACAAATAATTATTTTATTGTATAATTAAAACTACTTTGTGAGGTGATAAGATGTTATTTGATTTAAAAGGATATAATTTTATCTGCTTAGAGACATTTGATGGTAGAGCTTATGATTTAAATATTGTTAAAATAGATAATCAATATTATTTTCGTTTTGAAAAAGAACCACATCTTATCCGAAGTGTTAAAATAAAACCAAATCCTGAATTTGAATATGTTAATGGAACAATAATGACTTTAACTAATAAACTTGCTCGTATGGGTAAAAATGTATCTTTAGTTAAAGAATGTTATATTGATCCTGAAGATTTTAAAGAATTAACAGATCAAAGAGTATTTAAATACTCCTATATTGTTAGTCAGTTATATGGTTTTGATCCAGAAAGAGCTTATGATTATAAACATCATAAAGCAGACTTTAAAAGAACTAAAAATAAAGAATTAGTTCTAACAAGATATAAAAATAATATGTTTCAATAAAAGAAAATATATGTTATAATAAATACATAAATCAATGAGGAAGACTAGTAATAAAATGATGATTTATAGAGAGCTTATGTTTGGTGGAAATAAGTAATATAGTTTTATGAATCTACTTCTAAGAGGAACCAATACTTCCCGGGTAAAACCGTTATCAAATTAAGTTAAATAAAGGATGGTACCGTCTATATGACTCCTTAATACCATTCTTTTTTTGTTAGAAGGTGAAAAATGCTAGAAGGTAAAGAAATAAGACTTGATTTATCGATAAATATAAATAATGCTTATTATTACCATATTTATCGTAAGAGTGATAATACTCATATTGGTAATTGTGGTCTAAGACTAGATAATAATGAGACTAATTATATTCTAGGTAATATTGAATATGAGATATTTAATGATTATCGTGGAAATAATTATGCTTATCAAGCATGTTTATTATTAGGTGATTTCGCGGCGAGCAAAGGTGTTACTAAACTAGTAATAACATCAAGACCATCTAACATACCTTCAATTAAAACAATTGAAAAACTGGGAGTAAAATACTTAGAAGTAAAGAAAGTTCCGAAAGATAATATCCTTTATAAACAAGGAGATAGATTTGTAAATATATATGAATGGAGTATAGGAGGAAAAGAAAATGATAGACATAAAATTAATTAGAGAAAATAAAGACTTAGTAAAAGAAAATATTAAAAAGAAATTCCAAGATGAAAAATTACCTTTAGTAGATAAAGTATATGACATGGATATTGAAGTTCGTAATGTTCAAACTAGTGTTGATAATATGAAAGCCGAAAAGAATCAATTATCTAAAGAAATTGGTAATTTAATGCGTGAAGGTAAAAAAGATGAAGCCGAAGCTATTAAAGCTAAAATCAATACTTTAAATGAAACTATTGAAGAAGATGAAAATAAGAAAGTAGAACTTGATAAACAAATTAAAGATATTATGATGGTTATTCCTAATATTATTGATGCATCTGTTCCTGTAGGAAAAGATGATAGTGAAAATGTCGAAGTAGAAAAATTTGGTGATCCAGTTGTTCCTACTTATGAAATACCATATCATGCTGATATCATTAATAGTTTTAATGGATTAGATAAGGAAGCTGCTGGACGTACTTCAGGAGAAGGATTCTACTATTTAATAGGAGATATTGCTCGTTTACATGAAGCTATGATAGCATGCGCAAGAGATTTCATGATTGATCATGGATTTACTTATGCAATCCCACCATTTATGATTAGAAGTGATGTTGTAAATGGTGTTATGTCATTTGCGGAAATGGAAGCAATGATGTATAAAATAGAAGGTGAAGACTTATATCTAATCGGTACAAGTGAACACTCAATGATTGGTAAATTTAAAGGACAAATGTTAAAACAAGATGAACTTCCAATTAATATGACTTCATATTCACCTTGCTTTAGAAAAGAAGGTGGATCTCACGGTCTAGAAGAAAGAGGTTTATATCGTGTTCTGCAATTTGAAAAACAACAAATGATAGTTATCTGTGAACCAAGTGATTCTATGGATTGGTCTCATAAGATGTGGAAATTACCAGTTGATTTATTTAGATCATGGG
>JAEEGL011702729.1_pt1 | contig 48251 bp, 39 predicted proteins | sample 9134231 | NCBI WGS metagenome assembly JAEEGL01 (sample SAMN16246548, study PRJNA631951) | gut metagenome | biome: gut microbiome; feature: rumen; material: fiber-attached | host: Bos | place: Iran: Karaj | collected 2018-10 | reverse complement strand
GCGGGAACTCAAAGAAAATGTCCTAGATGCTTGATTTTCACGCATCTAGGACATTTTACAAAAGCGGAAAGAGAGGGATTCGAACCCTCGGTGCGCTATTAACGCACACACGATTTCCAGTCGTGCGCCTTAGACCAGCTCAGCCATCTTTCCACATGGTAAAACTGTCAGCGCGCGCCCGATAGGGCAAGAAAAGGAGTGGTGCGAGGGACGGGACTTGAAACCGTACGACGAAACACACACCCCTCAAACGTGCCTGTCTGCCAATTCCAGCACACTCGCATTCACTACTCGATTATTATATCAAAACAGAATCAAAAAGTCAAGGGGATTTTCGCATTTTCTCGGAATTCAGCAGTTTGCACAAATTCCGTGCGAAAATCCCCGAATTGTCAGCTTTTACTGAGGAGCAGCCGTTTCAGCAGTGTCAGATCAATGACATTCAGCTTGCCGTCGCTGTTCATGTCGCCGCGCTGTGCCTGCTCCTTCGTCAGCGTCTCTGATGTCGCCAGATACTTGCAGAGCAGTACCGCATCTGCGGCTGTCACATCGTTGCTCAGGTTCACATCGCCGGCAAGCATTGACTGCTCGGGCTTGCTGTCAGACGTCGTTCCGGTTGCAGCAGTGCTCTCCGTTGTCTGCTTGGGCTGTGCAGAAACCTCCGCGAGACTCGGTTCCTTATCATACCACCAGTCCTCCCACGGATTACCGGCGCGCTGCTTCGCAGCAACCTCGCCCTTCGTCCATGTAAACACATTGTCATAGAGATGGCCTTCCTCGTAATACCACTGTGCGAGTGCGGCGCCTTCATCCGGATAATTTTTATAATAGCCGTCATTGTCGCCGGTGAAATTCGCCCAACCGGTATTATGCCCTTTCAGTGCACCGCGCACGACCTGCCAGCCGGTCAGTTCATAATCGACCATTGCCTGACGAATAAAATGAATGATCTTGCGGACGCCCATATGATTTGAGATAATCGCGTCATAGAAATTCGCTTCATTCAGATCATACCACTCGAGCTCGGGAACATCCTCCTCCTGCATGAAGCTTGTCCCGGGATCCTTAAATGCAGTGACGGCGGTTTGCAGCGTGCCGTATGCATGCGCGGAGCTGACGCCGAAGCCCTCGGAGAACGCGGTTTCGATGTCGGCACCGTCGCCGTTTCCGCCGAGCGTGGATTCCAGCGTACCGACGCCGAGAAACAGCGCATAGACCTTCTCGCGGTCGGTCTGCCCGAAGCGCAGTGAAATCAGATCCCAGTGTTCGTCGATTTCTTTATAGAGTGCATATTTGACCTGCTGCACTGTCATTTTGTGATTGATCGCGCGAAGTTCTTCGATGGATGTGCCCTCCGGTGCCATGCGCTCACCGAAGTTAAACGGATTGCCGACGCCCTCTTCCTGCACATTGCGGCTCGGGTCATGTGCGATTTCGGCAGCCGATGCGCTGATTTGCTCCGGCGGCATTGCTGTCAGCAGCAGAACGGTGCTGCAAAGCGCTGCAAACAGTTTTCTGCGGATACTCATATAAATCATGCTCCCCTCTGTTCTGATCTGCGGAATGCGCATCGGTACATGCTGCAAACCGCGCAGATGCTCTGTATTCATCTTAGCACATTCCGCATGAAAAGTCAATCGTTTTTGCAGATTATACAGACTTCCGGCATTCCGGAAGAGAAACAAGAAAGCCGTTCCGATGCGCGGATGCACCGGAACGGCTGATCTGATGATATCAGGGAAATGCCTGCAAGCTGTCCGACAGATGCATTAACCGGCGATTTCCTGAATATTGCGGACGATGATATCGTGCAGCAGCTCGACATCATATGCACCGATAATCGGCTCCAGATGCGAATCGCCGACACCGGAATCGTCGGTCAGGAAGACGTAATTGCTGTCTGTCATGATCGCAAGCGCTCTGCCGAAAAGCTCGGTTTCACGCGCTGCATTCGAGGCGACAACCGGCACCACATGAATGCCCTGCTCGGCTGCGGCAGCAACGGCATTTGCAATCATTTCGGCTTCATTCGTACCGTCATGCGGCGGTGCATCAAAGATCAGGAATGCGATTTTGTTCGTATTTTCGTTCCAGTCACCGTTCGCCAGCACTTCATCCAGAATCTCTGCGACTGCTTCGGGCTCATCTCCGCCGCCGTCCGCATATTCCCGATTCAGCGCAACTTGCAGCGTCTTGACATCATCGGTGAACGGGTTGCAGCGTGTGACATAATCATCGCCTTTGTCGCGGTAGAAGTTCACGGAGAAGGTCATGCCATCCGCGGCGACCTCGTCTGCGATTGCGGAGAAATCCTTTTGCAGATAGGTGATTTCGTCACCCATAGAGCCGGTTGTATCGAGAATGAAGCACACCTCGGTATCGGTATATTTCTGTGATTCTGCGCCGGTTTCGATTGTATATTCCAGCGTCGGAACCGATCTGCCGCCCTGTCCGGAGGCGTCGGCAGGCGCTTTGAACTGCACAGGCTCTGCATCGGCTGTCTCGATTGTCAGGTCCTTGCCTGCATACGCTTTGCCATAGAACAGATAAGCGTTGCCGTTTTTATCGGTTTTTGCAGTCCAGAGGACGCCATCCGCTTTCAGCTGCACGGTCTGATTCTGCACCGGTGCACCGCCGTTTTGCAGCGTCACGGCAACACGGTTGACCGGATCAAGCCCGTAGGACGGGAACGAAATTGTACCGTTGTGAACGAGATTTGCAAAGAAGCCCCAGTTCTCGTTGTCGTTCCATTCGCCGGCGGTCAGGATGAAGGGCTGTGCGCCGGTGTCAGCGGGCAGTTCCGGTTCATCGTCTGCGGGAGACGCATCCGGGTCTGCCGGTCTTTCGACACTGAAATCTGCGTCGAGGGAAGCCGTCAGCGCTGCGTCCGCATTCAGGAATGCATCCGGCATCTCCTCTCCGGAAAGGGCAGCCTTTTTGGCTTCTGCACCAAAGGTTACGGCTTCATCCGCTTCCGCTGCACAATACATTTCGGCTTCTCCGCCTGCATCATCCGCTGCATCCGCCGCGGACGCTTCTGCTTCGCTGCTCCGTTCTCCCTTCGAGGCGGAAACGGTATCGTCTGACAACAGGTCTGTTTTGGCATCCATGACCGCGTCACAGAATTGATCGCCGCAGCCTGTGAGCATGATTGCTGCAAGCATGACTGCTGCATAAGTGAGATGTTTTTTCATGGGTAATCCCCTCCTTTTATCTTCTTTACGTTCCGGCGTTTGCAATTCCTTCTGCAAATCAAAACTTTTGTGAGATTGCACAATCGAACGGCATCTGATTTGTCTATTATCACAATCCCGTGCAAAATGCTCCTTGCTGATACCCTGATTTTATCATACCGGACGCCGGAATGCAACAACAGTACGGTAAATATTCCGTCACAATCCGATGACACACGGGTTGCATTCTGTAAAAAAATACTGCATAATCATTTGACAAAGCATACTTCTATATGCTATACTAAGAATGTCTTTCAATCATGAAAATAAGCGGTTTTTATGCCGCAGATCAGGAGGAATACCAAGATGCTTACAGACATTGAGATCGCGCAGTCCATTCCCATGCGTCCGATCACGGAGATCGCGCAGACCGCAGGCATCCCCGACGATGCACTCGAACAGTACGGCAGATACAAGGCGAAAATCGACCTTGCAAAGCTGCCGGAGACCGGAAAGCAGGGCAAGCTGATCCTCGTGACCGCGATCAATCCGACCGCGGCAGGCGAAGGCAAAACCACGACGACAATCGGTCTTGCAGACGGCATGCGCCGCATCGGCAAGAATGTTATGGTTGCGCTGCGTGAGCCGTCGCTCGGACCGGTATTCGGCATCAAGGGCGGCGCGGCAGGCGGCGGCTATGCACAGGTCGTCCCGATGGAGGACATCAACCTGCACTTCACCGGCGACTTCCACGCAATCGGCGCTGCAAACAATCTGCTCGCTGCAATGCTCGACAACCATATCTATCAGGGCAATGCGCTGAATATCGACCCGCGCCGCATCACATGGAAGCGCTGCGTCGATATGAACGACCGTCAGCTCCGCTATATCACGGACGGTCTGGGCGGCAGAATCAACGGCGTACCGCGTGAGGACGGCTATGATATCACGGTCGCTTCGGAGATCATGGCGGTCTTCTGCCTTGCAACCTCAATCACCGATCTGAAGGAGCGCCTCTCGCGCATCGTTGTCGCATATACCTACGATGAAAAGCCCGTCACGGCAGGCGATCTGAACGCTGTCGGCGCCATGACCGCGCTGCTCAAGGATGCGCTCAAGCCGAATCTCGTGCAGACGCTCGAGGGGACTCCGGCACTCGTCCACGGCGGTCCGTTTGCCAATATTGCACACGGCTGCAACTCCGTTCTTGCGACGAAAACCGCGCTCAAGCTCGGCGATTATGCCGTTACGGAGGCAGGCTTCGGCGCCGATCTCGGTGCGGAGAAATTCCTCGATATCAAGTGCCGCATGGCAGGGCTGACCCCGTCGGCGGTTGTCATTGTCGCAACAATCCGCGCACTCAAGCTGCACGGCGGTCTCGCAAAGACTGAGCTCGGCTCGGAGAATCTTACCGCACTGGAAGCCGGTCTGCCGAATCTGCTGCGCCATGTTGCGAATATCAAAGAGGTCTATCAGCTGCCGTCGGTCGTTGCGATCAACCGTTTCCCAACGGATACCGACGCAGAGGTTGCGCTCATCATTGAAAAGTGCAAAGAGCTCGGCGTGAATGTTGTGCTCTCGAATGTCTGGGCAGAAGGCGGCAAGGGCGGCGAAGAACTCGCACGCGAGGTTGTCCGTCTCTGCGAGGAGGAAAAGGGCAATTTCTCGTTCTCTTATGAACTGAACGGTACAATCGAGGAGAAGATCGAAGCAATCGTCAAGCGCGTCTACCGCGGCGAAGGCATCAATATCCTGCCTGCTGCACAGAAGCAGATTGCACAGCTCACCGCACTCGGCTTCGACAAGCTGCCGGTCTGCATGGCGAAAACACAGTACAGCTTCACCGATGATAAGGATGTGCTCGGCGCGCCGGAGGGCTTTACCGTTACAATCCGCAATGTCAAGGTATCCGCAGGCGCAGGCTTCATCGTCGCGCTGACCGGCGATATCATGACCATGCCGGGACTGCCGAAAAAGCCTGCCGCTGAGAATATCGACGTCGATGCGGACGGCAGGATTTCCGGTCTGTTCTGAGTGACAACGGGGAGGGGCTGAATATGGTTCCGACATTGTCCATAATCTTCATGGGCTGCACACTTGTCTTTGTAGTTCTCGCGGCGGTCATTCTGCCGGTCTTTCTCAAAAAGAAACGGAATACGGCAGTTTTGCCCTATTTCATCGGCTGGGCAGTATTTCTGGTGTTTGCGCTGATTCTGGAAAGCATTGTACACATGATTGTGCTCAGTGCAGCCGGTGATGCCATTCTGAACAACAAGTGGCTCTATGCACTCTACGGCGGCTTGGCAGCCGGTGTGTTTGAGGAAACCGGTCGTCTGACTGCCATGAAGCTGCTCATGAAAAAATATTACGGCAATCCGCATAATGCGCTGATGTACGGTGCCGGACACGGCTGCTTTGAGGCGCTTGTGCTGATTGGATCGGGGATGCTGACAAACATTGCTTTTTCGGTTATGATCAATGCGGGAAAGCAGGGAATGCTGCTGTCAGCGGTTCCGCCGGAACAGCAGGAAACGCTGCAAACCACGTTTACACAGCTCAAGGAGACGGCATCCTATATGTTCCTGCTGAGCGGCTTTGAACGGATCACGGCAATTATGCTGCATATTGCGCTGTCCGTTCTGGTCTGGACCGCGGTTGTAAAGAAAAAGCCGCTGTTCTTTGTGCTTGCCGTGCTCCTGCATGCATTTCCGGACGGCTTGCTTGTGATTTTGCAGCAGAGCGGCGTGAATCAGATTGTGCTGGAGGTCATTCTCTTTGCACTGTCTGCGGCGATTGCAGTGTTTGCCTATACCGTATGGAGAAAGCATCTCCGTCCGTCGCAGACAGCCGCCGCGTAGGCACACATATAAATACAGCGCATGTCTATTACTGAAAAAGGAGGATTTTATCAATGGAAAGCAATATCGCCGGTATTCTGGTTACGATTATCGTTTATCTGGGCGGCATGATCGCAATCGGTGCCGTATTCTCGAAGAAAAACAAAGACGTCAGCGACTTCTATCTCGGCGGCAGAAAGCTCGGACCGCTGGTCTCCGCGATGAGCGCCGAGGCATCCGATATGAGCTCGTGGCTGCTCATGGGTCTGCCGGGCGTTGCCTATCTCTGCGGTCTGGCAGAGGCAGGCTGGACCGCAATCGGTCTCGCCGTCGGCACATACCTCAACTGGCTTTTTGTGGCAAAACGCCTGCGCATCTATTCGCAGAAAACCGGCTCGATCACAATTCCGGATTTCTTCTCCGACCGGTATCATGATACAACGCATGTGCTCTCCGGCATCGCGGCACTGATTATCCTGATCTTCTTCGTGCCATATACCGCATCGGGCTTCTCTGCCTGCGGCAAGCTGTTCGGTACGCTGTTCGGTCTCGATTATCATATTGCCATGATCCTTGCAGCAATTATTATTATCGCATATACGAGCATGGGCGGCTTCCTTGCCGCGAGCTTCACCGACCTGATTCAGAGCATTGTCATGACAACCGCGCTGGCAATCATCGTCATGTTCGGCATCAGCAATGCAGGCGGCTGGAATGCCGTCGCGGAGAATGCAAAATCCATTCCGGATTATCTGCATCTGACCGTGACGCGCTCGCTGAATTCCGACGGCACCTTCTCGCAGACCGGCTACGGCTTTCTGCCGGTTGTCTCGACGCTTGCATGGGGGCTTGGATACTTCGGCATGCCGCATATCCTGCTGCGCTTCATGGCGACCGAGGATGAGAAGAAGATCAAGCTCTCCCGCCGGATCGCAAGCGTCTGGGTCGTCATTGCAATGGGCGTTGCAATTCTGATCGGCATTGTCGGCAATCAGCTCTCTGTGAACGGCAAAATCGGGACGCTCTGGGCAGCCGACGGCACCAATACCTCTGAAACAATCGTCATGGAAATGGCAAAGCTGCTCTCGAAGCACGGCTTTGCGGCGGCAATGGTTGCCGGTCTGATCTTCGCGGGCATCCTCGCCTGCACGATGTCCACCTCGGATTCCCAGCTGCTCGCGGCATCCTCCTCGATGTCCGAGAATATTATGAAGGGCGTCTTCAAGATGAAGCTGAACGAGAAGCAGTCGATGCTCGTCGCGCGCTGCGTGCTGATCGTCATTGCGATTCTCGGCGTCATTCTCGCATGGAACCCGAACAGCTCTGTTTTCCGCGTCGTTTCGTTTGCATGGGCAGGCTTCGGCGCAACCTTCGGTCCGGTCATGCTGGCATCGCTCTTCTGGAAGCGCTGCAACAAGTACGGCGCGATTGCAGGACTGGTTGTCGGCGGCGTGATGATCTTCGTCTGGAAGTTCATTGTCCGTCCGCTCGGCGGCGCACTCGATATCTACGAGCTGCTGCCTGCATTCATCTGTGCATTTGTCGCAATTATCGTGACATCGCTCGTCACGAAGGCGCCTGAGAAGGAAATCACCGATGAATTTGATGAAGTCAGCAAACTGATGAAGGCTTAAATCACAACAAAATGCACCGTTTCGCAAGCCGGAGCGGTGCATTTTTCTGCATTGACAAACCTGTCCCGAATCGTTTATAATGTATCATGAAAAATGAACGGGAGAAAGGAATATGACTTTCAATAAGGATTTGTATAAGCGGCTGTTTTCGGTTGTGATGCCGATTGCATTTCAGTATCTCATGGCATCGCTGGTTTCCGCAAGCGATGCATTCATGCTCGGATTTCTCGATCAGGACTCGCTCTCTGCATCCTCGCTTGCCGGACAGATCGCGTTTGTGTTCTGCCTGTTTTACCTCGCCTTCGTGAACGGAATGACCGTTCTGGCAGCGCAGTACTGGGGCAAGGGCGACAGGCAGACGGCTGAGGCGGCATTCATGATTACCATGCGGTATTCGCTGCTGGCGGGACTGATTTTCACGCTCGGAACGGCACTGATTCCCGCACAGATCATGCACTTTTTCACCTCTGACACAATTCTGATTACCGAAGGCGCCAAGTATCTCCGGACAGTTTCACTGTCATATCTGCTGACAGGCTTTTCGCAGGTCTACTTCGGCATGATGAAGGTCTGCGACATGGCAAAGCTCAGCTCCCTGATCGGCTCGCTGTCTGTCGTGCTGAATATCATTCTGAATGCGCTGCTGATTTTCGGCATCGGCGTTTTCCCGAAAATGGGCATTGCCGGTGCAGCGCTTGCAACCGTTCTGGCGCGGGTATTTGAAACAGTCATGGTTCTGATTGCGGTGATGCGCGGGAAATGCACGCCGCTTCGGATCGGTTCGCTGCTGCATTCCGGCAGCGGGATGCTGCACAGAGATTACTGGAAATACACCTTCCCGCTGCTCATCAATCAGCTCGGCTGGGGCGGCGGCGTCACAATGTACTCCGTCATTATGGGACATCTCGGCTCCGATGCGGTTGCAGCAAATTCAATCGCTTCGATTGTCCGGAGCATGATCGCAAGCCTCTGCTGGGGCATCGCAGCGGGTGTCGGGATTGTGCTCGGCGGCATGCTCGGCAGAGATGAGCTTGAGGAAGCCAGAAGCGCGGGCGGCAGCTTTGTCCGGTTTTCGCTTGTGATCGGAGCAGGCTCGGGACTTGTGATCCTCGCACTGACGCCGCTTGTGCTGCGTGTCATTACGCTGGAACCGCAGGCGCAGTATTATCTGAAATATATGATGCTCATGGCAGCCTATTATATCATTGGCAACTCGCTGAATTCAACGGTCATCGGCGGAATTTTCCCCTCGGGCGGCGATACAAAATTCGGCATGTGCTGCGATGTGATTACGCTGTGGGCAGTGGTTGTGCCGCTCGGTATGCTCGGAGCATTTGTGTTAAAGCTGCCGGTTCTCGCCGTTGCGTTCATTCTGACCCTTGATGAATTTGTCAAGATTCCGGTCGTATATCATCATTATATGAAATTCAAATGGCTCCGGAATATTACACAGGAACAGGGGCAGACAACATGAAAGAATCCGCATTCCGATTGCTTCCCTCAGCTTGCTTTTTTCGTAATAATATGATATAATGAGAAGGAAAAAGGCAGAGGGGGAATGTGCATTGACAGCCGTCGGGATGCTGATGCTCCGGCTTGGAAAGATGCGGTATCTGATCACCGGCGCCGCGATTGCGCTGCTGTTCGGACTGATCTGCCGCGGAATCAGCAGGGTGCTGCATCCGCTTACAGTCTGGCAGCGCTTCACCGGAACACTGACTGCCGCGGAACGTCGTGAAAACGATACCGTCCTGACCGTCACATTCACCGACAGCCGCCGCTTGCAGCACACAGCCGCATTTCCGGCTGTCCTGCCAGCACATCAGAAGCTGCAAGACGGTACGGCGATTCGCTTTGCCATGCAGCGGACACTGTTTGAATCGGGCAGCTATCCGCAGCATGCCGCAGATGCATCGGATGCCGCCGGTAAAATTCTGCTCGCGGATGCATGGAAAAGGCTGATCTTCCGGCAGATTCTGCGGGAGCTGATGATCCAGCTCGGAATCTGGCTTGCCGCTGCACTGCTCTGTGCCGCAGCGGTCCGTATCTGCTTTCCGAAGCCCTGACAGAGCATATCATCTCTGCTCTGTGCATATAAAAACCATGGAAACGCCCGTTTGCGGCGAACTGATGAAAAGAGGATAATCCATATGATCGCAACCGTTACGATGAATCCGGCAGTAGACTATACTGTTTCGCTGGAAGCACCGCTGATGCATAACGATGTCAACCGTACCTCGCAGGAGCGGATCACCGCAGGCGGCAAGGGCGTCAATGTCTCGCTGATTTTGCAGCAGCTCGAAATTCCGACCACCGTTTACGGCTATCTCTCCGGCACAACCGGCTCCATGATCGCCGAGCAGCTGCTCCGGACGCAGATTCCGACCGACTGGATCAATGTTCCGAATCAGATGAACCGCATCAATCTCAAGGTCAAGGAGGATCATGCGGTCACAGAGCTCAACGGCAGAGGTGTTTCCATTTCTCCGGCGGAAACGGAGCTTCTGCTGAAAAAGCTCAGCAAATACGGCGACGGCGATTATATCGTACTTGCCGGTTCGGTTCCGGCAGGCTCACCGCCTTCCCATTATGCGGATGTCATGACGGCGCTCGGGGATTCGGGTGTCCGCTTTGCTGTGGATGCCGAGGGTGAAACGCTGCGGCAGGCGCTGCGCTGTCATCCGTTTGTCGTCAAGCCGAATCTGCGCGAGCTCTGCTCTCTTTTCGATGACGACGGCACGATTGATACGTGGTGGGATGCGCTGCCCTATGGCAGAAAGCTGATTGAATGGGGCGCACAGAATGCGCTGCTCTCGCTCGGTGCGGAGGGCGCACTGCTCTTTACGGAAGCCGGCAGGGTCTGGCATCTTTCGGCACCGCACGGTCAGGTCAAAAATGCGGTCGGCTCCGGCGATGCAATGCTCGGCGGATTCCTCGCAGGCTGCGCACAGGGCAAACCGCTGACCGAAGCGCTGCGCATGGGTATCGCGGCAGGCTCTGCAACGGCATTCAGCGAATGGATTGCAAACCGCTCGCAGATGGATAATCTCCTGCGCACGCTCCCCGAACCGACGGAGCTGCTGTAAAATACATACAGAAAAGCCCGAATGCAGAACATGCTGCGTTCGGGCTTTTGATATGATTGGAAAATGTATTTCTGCGGTAAATCAGAATGAACATAGACGGTTCATTTTACGATTTTATCCGAGTGCAGAATAATCAGGTCCTGCGGCTCGAGCGTCATTTCTCCGCGCGGCAGAACGGTCAGCCCGTTCCGCAGCACAAGCAGGATTTGCAGCTGATAATGCGTCTGCACATCGGAAACGGTCTGCCCGCAGAAATCATGCGCCGCGTCAAGCAGCAGCTCCCCGACCTCGCGTACATCCTGCAAACGGGTATCGGCATGCTCCTTCTGCGTATACTGCTCGACGAAACCGGCGCTGATGATACCGGTCGGGATTGCAACCACGCCGACGCCCAAGAATGCAATACAGATTGCCATTGCCTTGCCAACCGTTGTAACCGGATAGATATCGCCGTAGCCGACGGTCAGCAGCGTGGACATGCTCCACCAGATACCCGAGAACGCATTGCGGAAATTCTCCGGCTGCGCATCATGCTCTGCGCCGTACATACACAGCGATGAGGAAAGCATCAGCACGATGATGATGAACACCGAGGAGAGAATCTGATTGCGCTTTTCAAATAAAACAGTGGTGATAACCTGAAACGAATCATACTGCGCATTGATGCGGAACAGATGCAGAATCCGCACGACGCGCAGCATCCGGAAGACAATGAAGCCGTCGAGAAAGAAAAAAGGCAGAATCGTCATCAGATCGACGACGCCGTCAAAGGAGCGCAGAAACCGCAGCCGTGCCTTGACGGGTGTGCGGTCGGGATAGAGCAGGTCAGCCGTCCAGATGCGCAGGACATACTCCACGCAGAAAATGCCTGCCGTCACAACCTCGATCATCCGCAGAACCGAAAAGATCGGCGCGAAAAAATCAAATGTCTCAAGAAACATCACCAGAATATTGAGGATAATGACCGTAACGATAAACCAGTCGAATGCCCGGCTGGGCAGATCCTCGGTATTTCCGATCTGAATGATATCAAAAATGCGCTTTTTCTTCATTTTCTGTACGCACCCCCCTGTCTTTTCCTCAATTATAGCACATTATTAAGGAAAGTGCAATGGGAAAAATGAGAAAAAGGAGGAAAGAGTAGAAAGTAGGAAGTACAGCATTCAGACTGATTTTGCAAATGCGCATCCTGAGAACTTTAGATCAATACAAGCGGGGCGCCCCGCTTTTCCACAATAAGCGCAGCAATTTTTTTCATAGACAACACCCCTTGACAAATAATCCCAAACACGATATAATGCTACCATAAACCTGTCCCAAAGTCAACCGACTGTTGATTTTGGAATTTTCTGTTTACTGCAAAATTCAATATATTTGCCGTGAAATCAACATAGTGAGGATTTTTGTTGGGGAGATTGTCATGGAAAATCAGCGTATCCGCATTACCAAGCGCATGCTTCGGGAAGCTCTGATCCGGCTGCTCGGGAAGAAGCCGATTGAGAAGATCCGTGTGCAGGAGCTGTGTCAGGAAGCACAGATCAACCGCACGACTTTTTATAAATACTACGGCAATCAGTATGACCTGATGAATGAGATTCAGGCGGAGTTTTTGCAGCAGGTCGAGAAACATTTTGCCGATGACGACAACCCGAAGAATCTTGTAAATGTGCTTGCATATATGAACGAGCAGAGAGTGCTCTGCCTTGCGCTGATCCAGACAATCAGCGACGACAGCTTTCTCAAAAGTCTCATCGGGCTTTCGTATATCACAACGGAGCTGGAGCAGGGGCTTTCGGATTAATATGAAGGCAGGCGGAAAGCCTATACAACCGAGTTTCTGCTGCACGGCGCCTATTCGGTTGTAAATCGCTGGCTCTGCTCCGATACACCCGAAACACCGGAATTCATCGCGGATGTCATTCTGAATCTGGCACGCAGACTTTGCAGCTAAACCTGCTGTCACACAGGCAATCGGAACACCATTTTCTGTTTCATCAAAGGAGGCATGCGGAATGTTTGAAAAAACCGATCTGTGTCAGACAGTCAAACGGGGTGTGCGTGGAATTGCCGGTAACGCGGCAGGCTGTACCGATACGAAAAAGGAATTCATCCTGCCGGAAGCTGCAAACGGACTATCTTGATCTCTATCTCATCCACTGGCCGAAGAATGATGCGCACGATCCGGCATGGCTCGAAAAGGTGCAGGCATCCTGGGCAGCAATGGAGGCGCTGTACGAACAGGGCAAAGTGCGCGCAATCGGTCTTTCCAATTTCCTGCCGCATCATATCCGTCCGCTGTTGGAAACCGCACGGATCCGCCCGATGATTGATCAGCTCGAGCTGCATGTCGGTTATATGCAGGAATATGCGCTCGCCTATCTGCGGAAACAGGATATTCTGCCGCAGGCATGGAGCCCGCTCGGCAGGGCAAGACTGCTCTGTGATCCGGATATTTCGCAGATTGCTGAGAAATACGGCTGGTCCAATGCAAAGCTGCTCCTCCGGTATCTGAATCAGCGCGGCATTCCGGTCATTCCGAAATCCTCCTCGAAGGAACGGATGCTGGAAAATCTTGATATTTTCGGCTTTACACTCTCCGCAGATGATATGTCATACCTTTCCTGCCTCAATGAGCGCGGCTGGTCCGGCGAGCATCCGGATGCGGAATGAACATCGGACATGAAAATCACTGCACACCGAAGTCTTGCATTTTCTGACCAAATGTGGTATACTGGAGATAATACACTGAACAGGAGGCTTCCGATGAACACTGCATTATCCGAACTGATCAACGCATATCTGGCAAATTATGATGTGCTCAAAAGCTACAGCAAAATGGAGAGCGGCTCAACCAGCTATGCCGCAGCATCCAATCTGCTCTGCGCACATCACATGATCGCAGATACGGCAGGATTGCTGCAATGCCGCAATCTGCTGCGGGCAAATGAAAAGCTGTTTTCTTCCTTCCGTGCATACACCGAACTGTTTTCGGTCTGCGTGCTGTATATTTCCGGCGATCCGGAGGCAAAGCTGCTCCGTGCCAAACAGAATTATACAGAGCTGAGAAAGCATTTCTCCGATTCATCCATACTGTCTGTTGTTGCATTCCTGCTGGATGAGATTGCAAAGCCGGAGCAGATTCCCGCAATCGCGGAACGTGCCAAGCTGCTGTATAAGAAAATGCGGAAGATTCACCCCTTCCTGACCGGCAGCGAGGATATTCTGTTCACTGCGGTGCTCGCACTGTCCTCCAAGAGCGACGATGACCTGATCGACGAGACCGAGTCGATCTATAAGCTCGTGACGCCGCTGACGGAAAGCAATGCGCGACAGACAATCTCTCATATCCTTTCGATGACCGATGAGCCGGTCGAAGCGAAATGCGAAAAGCTCTCCGTTCTCTGCACCGGACTGAAAAATGCTGGAATCAAATACAGAAATGACCTTTCGTTTGCAATCCTTGCGATGCTGTCACTGCTGAATGACAGTCCCGAGGAGATCGTATCCGATATTGCAGAGGTCAGCGCGGCGATTGCAGAAAACAAGAAATATCAGGGAATCTTCGGCATTGATACGAAAACGCGCCTGACGCATACCGCTATGATCCTCTCGACCCATTATGCATCTTCCAACTCTGTTTCCGGCTATCTCGGCATTGTCATCGCAGTCATGGCTGCGGTTGAGGCTGCCGAAGCGGCAGCAACAAGCGCTGCAATCATTTCAACAACCTGATACAAGCAGATGATACCTTCATATCACAAAACCGCCGCAAAGCGCACAGGCTCTGCGGCGGTTCTTCTTTGGATTCAGGGATTAACCGGCAGCCGGTTCCGTAGTTTTCAGCCATGCTGCTGCAAGCTCCAGCGCTTCATAGAGCGTCGGGCGCGCGGCAGTCTTGGTGATTGCCTCCATGGGGTTCAGGCTCTTGTCGGTCTTCATCAGATAGCATTTGATTTCCGAGGCGGTTTTCAGATCACCTGTTGCTTCCTCAGCGGTGACGTTCATCATCACGACATACGGCGCTGCCATACTGCCGTAATAGATTGTTCTGCCGTTGCGGACAACCGGTCTTGCCTTATAGGTAAAGTAGCGTTCGCTCATAGAAAAACCTCCCATTCTCTGACGGAATCCTCGATTACCATGACATCGTGAATTCCTTGTCTGCGTCGTTATAGATCTTCATATTCGAGATCAGCGTATCCACATAGGATTTGCGGCAGCGGAAGCGTGCTTCGCCGTCCACAACAATATACGCCTTCATATTGCCTGCATCGTAGAACTGGATATCGTAGCTGCGCTTGCCGTCCTGACGGTCAATTTTTACCGTAGCGAGCGGGTCGCCGCTGAGCTTTACATCCTCATCCGGCATGACAAGATCCTCAGCCTTCGTATTCAGCAGATAGGAATAGAACTTGCGGTAGCGCTCGATGCCTTCCTCATCCTGCTTTTTGCCGTCAAAGGTCACAACAGCGTCCTCCTTGCTCTCACCCTGAACGGTGAAGCTGAGCTTTTCGCCGCCGCCCTCAACGGTCAGCTTGCCAATATCCCAGACATACATGTCGATGACATTTCTGGAGATGATGTCCTCTGCTTTCAGATCTTCATAGGCGATCTGATCCGGTGCAAAGCCATAGATGCAGTCGATGCCCTTGAGCATGCCGTAGTAACGGGTTTCGCCGTCCTCGGTCTGATAGGTGTCGCCGAGGATGAATTCCGTGGTCTTGTGATCGTCCGTTTTCATGGTAACCTTGACGAACGGATCATCGAGACCGGCGGCTTTCTTATCCGCATCCTTCGGGAAGGGCGTCAGCACCTCGGAAGCAGTCAGACCGTAAAGACCGTGTGTTGCTTCCGCAGAGCGGTCGCCGCTGAGCAGTGCCTTGACCGGCTCCTCCATGACATGCAGCGCCATTGCGCCGCCGTTGGCATTTTCCTCGTAGTAGGGGTCATAGGTAAAATAGAAATCATAATCGAGGTCCTTGCGCTCGATGCGCACCGACTCGATCTTGGTATCATCGTCGTCCGCCTGCTCCTCTGTGAGCGAAGTACCGAGATAATCCTTGATGCCGTCAAGATACGGCTCCACATTGAACGAGCCGAGCGTATAGACGGTATTGCTGCCGTCCATTGCGACATAGCGGTTGCCGCCGACCGGCGTTTCATTGCCGATGCGGAACTTGATCGGATCGGAATTATCCAGCGAAAGTGTGACCTCGACCGGATGATCCAGACCGTACTTTGCAAGGTCTGCATCCGGCACATCCTCTGCAACGGTATCCTCCGATGTCACGGAGCCTGCGCGCGTTGCGAGCAGACGAATCTGCGTGGTGTTCATCGGGAGCTTCTCATAGCCCTTGAGGTAATAGTTTGCGATGTCCTCGGTTTTTTCGTTACCCTCGGCATCGGTTGTCTTGGTCTGATCAATCCGGCGGACGGCGATATAGGAATCGCCGTTCGGATTCTTGACCTCGATCTGATTGATATCATCGGAATATGCGTTAAAAAGCTCTGTCTGAATGCCGCTGTCGGCGGACTGGGAGGATGAATTCTCCGCAGGCTCCGGCTCGGTCAGTTTCAGATAGGCGAATACGCCGCCGAGCATCGCAAGCAGAATACTGCCGCCGATGATCCCTTTCAGCGTCTTGTTCATCTGTTCTTTCTCCTTATATACACGATCACACCGATCACTGCAACCATAAGCGGAATGATAAAGACCGTTACGTTGCGAATCATGGAAATCTGCGAATCGGAGACCGTGATGCTTGTGGTATCCAGAGACTTCTCTGCAATGGTCATTGCAGCTTCCTTGCCGGTCACGGTATTCATCACATTGATAAAGTAGTTGGAGTTATCGTAGCTGCCCGCGCTCTGTGCAAGTCTGATATCGAGAATCCACGCAGAACCGAATGCGATGATCTGGCTCTTGAGGATATCGCTGCCGCCGGTGAAGGTGCTGTTGGCGAGGACGGCGATATCATAGCTGCTCTTCTCTGCCTTATCCGGATCGAGATCAGCTGCCGCATCGGACAGCGGATAGAGATAAGCGGTGTCTGCGGTCGAGAGCATTGCATACGTATTTCTGCCGGAATTCTGCTCATAGAGGCGCTTGATCGGGCAGCAGTACGGTGCAAGAATCGGCAGCTTGGAAACCTGATAGTTCACATTGACATCAGTTTCCATATTCGGCTTTGCAACCGGAATACCGCCGACTGCACCGACAGCCAGTGCTGCAACCTGTGCGGATGCCGCATCGCTTTCGGAAACAATCGCATTGCCGTATTCCAGACCCCAGAGTGCAAGGAACGCATCGAGATTCGGCGTATCCGGACTCTTGAAGGGCGAACCGAAGTAAACAAGGTTTCTGCCGTAATTGTTGTCATTGTTGAGATAATCGGTCAGCTTCTGAACCTGTGCCTCGGTCAGATCGCTTGCCGGAGAGCAGAGCATCAGCAGATCATAGGTCTCGTTCAGCTCTGCCGTTGCGATATCGACCGACTCGACCTGATAGTTGTTCTTGTCGAGCAGGTCCTTGATCGCCTGATAGTTATAGGTATCCATTTGATCGTAGATCGCGGTGCCTGCGGTCATGTCGATCATGCCGACCGTGACCGGATTGAGATCGGTGACACCCATGAGTGCGGAGACCAGCGACTGCTCACCGACGAAGGAGAGCGAAGTGGTCTGCTGATAGGTCTGGTAGTCCATGCTCGTTTCCTTATTGAACATATAGGTCGAAGGACCGTTCGTTCTGTAGCCGGAGTTGGACATACCGATGACGCGGACGAGATCGCCCTTGGAGATGACAACGTCGCCGAACTGGAGATCGCCGCTGTAATTCTTCTTATAGACGGAGATCGCTTCCGGATTCTTGTTCGCGTCGATATACTCGACGGAAATATGACCGTTCGATTCGGTTTTGAAGCGCGTCAGCGTTTCCGCGAGCACCTTGAGGTTTGCGTCCTCAAGAAAATACGATTCGTTTGCCAGAACAGTGACCTTGATGTCATCGTTCAGCTTGTGCAGGAAATCGACCGTCTGATCGTCGATCTGATAGAGACCCTTCGAGGTCAGGTCGATGTTCCAGTTGTAGCGGCTGTCGAGCATGCCGCAGATCATGTTGATCGCAACGACAATCGCAATGACAACAACCGTAATGACTGCCGCGAGTGTGCCGTACTTGAACTTCTTGCGGCGCTTGACGCTTTTCAGTGCGCGCTCTTTTTCCGCTTCCGGTGTGCGCGCATGCTTTTTCTTCTTGGAATCTTTTTCCTTGTCCTTCTTGTCATCGGAGGCTTCGGAAGCCTCTGCGGCTGCCTGCTCCTCCTCTGCATATTCCTTCAGCGCATCGGCTGCGGACAGCTTTTCTTCGGAGGATTCCAGCTCCTGCTTGATTTCTTCTTTTTCGCTCATCACAGAATCCCTCCTCAGCTCCAGCGTCTGCGCTCAAACACGCGGATTGTCAGATAATTGAAAATGACTGCAACGCTGATATAAAATACAATCGTGGATACATTGAACAGACCGCAGGTAATCGCATAATACTTGCGGTAGAAGCTCAGCTGCTCCAGTACGGTATTGACGACCTTGACCGAGATATAGTTATTGATGACGTCGATCATATAGAGCGCCATCAGTGCAATGAAGCTCAGAACCGCGGCAGCGATCTGATTCTCGGTCAGCGCGGAGACCAGCTCACCGACGGCAATGAATGCCGCGCCGAGCAGGAAGAGTGCGAGGAAGTTTGCGAAGATCATGCCCCATTCGACCACGCCGAAGCCGCTCAGGATCAGCGCATAGACAAACGGCATCAGCAGTGCGATCGTATACAGCGCGAGCGCTGCGAAATACTTGCCGAAGACGATCTCGCCGAGGCTGACCGGTGCGGTCAGAAGCCCCTGCTCTGTTTTCTGCTTCTTCTCCTCACTGAACAGACGCATTGTGAGAATCGGAATCAGGAAAATAATAATCAGGAACATGCTCTGGAACATGCGGGACATATCGGTCGTTGCCGAAACCAGACATCCGGCAAAGAAGAAGTATCCGGAGAAAATCCAGAATACCGCAAGGAAAATATATGCGATACTCGATGTGAAATACGCACCGAATTCGCGTCTGAAAATCGCGCCCATTATGCTTTCTCTCCCTTCTTCGCTTCTGCCTGATCCTCTGCGTTCGGAATGACGATACCCTCACCCATGGTGATCTTGAGGAAGACATCCTCGAGTGTCATTTCGGCAGAGCGTGCGGAGAGCAGCGGCCAGTCGTGCTCGGCTGCAATATGGAAAAGCTCTCTGCGGATATCGCTGCCCGGCGTTGCCTCCAGCTCATATTCATAAACGCCCGGCTCGCGCTCCATATCCGCCTTGACATACTTGATGCCGCTGATATTGCGCAGCGCCTTGACGATCTCATCACGCGGTCCCTCGATTCTCGCAATGATGCGGTGATCGTTCGAGACATTGCGCGAGAGGTTATCGGTTGTATCATGTGCTGCGACAACGCCGTGATTGATGATGATGATGCGGTCGCAGACAGCCTGAATCTCACTTAAAATATGCGAGGAAAGAATGACCGTATGATTCTTGCCGAGCTTCTTGATCAGGGTACGAATCTCAAGAATCTGCTTCGGGTCGAGACCGACCGTCGGCTCATCGAGAATCAGCACCGGCGGATTGCCGATCAGTGCCTGCGCCAGACCGACACGCTGCTTGTAACCTTTCGATAGGTTCTTGATGATGCGGTCCTTTACGTCATTGACCTTTGTCAGCGTCATGACCTCATTCAGATGCGCCTTGCGCGGCAGCTTGCACTTTTTCAAATCGAAAATATAGTTGAGATAGCCCTTCACCGTCATATCGAGATACAGCGGCGGAAGCTCCGGCAGATAGCCGATATAGGATTTCGCCTTGATTGGGTCCTCCAGAATATCGACGCCGTTGATCAGCGCCTGACCGGAGGTGGAAGAAATATAGCCGGTAAGCATGTTCATCGTCGTGGATTTGCCTGCACCGTTCGGTCCGAGGAAGCCGAGAATCTCGCCGTCCTCAACGGTGAAGCTGATATCATTGACCGCGTGCTTATCGCCATAATGCTTCGTCAGATTCCGCACTTCAATCATGGATCAGTTTCAGTCCTTTCTGAAAATAAACTTAATACGGAATTATTCTAAATTTTTCATGTGATAGTTCCGTGTTGAGACAAAGAAAACTGCGGAGATTTCCTTAGAGCGGTATGCTCTGCGCCGCAGCGGATATCCCGTCCGCCGGAAGAAAATGCATTCTTGTCCGGATATCGCGCCGAATCTGTGCGCCGAGTGCATCGAGGGATTCAAACGGCTTTTCCGGACGGATAAAACGGCAGAGCGTGACAGGCAGCAGCTTGCCCTCCAGCTCGCCGCTCCAGTCGATCAGATGTGTCTCCGCAACCGGCTGCGCATCGCCGCCTGTGACGGTCGGACGCACGCCGATGTTTGTGATTGCCGGTACCCAGATGTCATTGATTTCTGCGAAGGAGGCATAGACGCCTCTGTGGGGGATGCACTGCCACGGCTCGAACGGCTGATTTGCCGTCGGGATGCCGAGCACCGTGCTGCCGATCTGCTGACCGGTCACAACATGTGCAAGGATCTGATAATCCGCGCCGAGCAGCTGATTTGCCGCTTCGATCTGTCCGCTCTCCAGCAGGAAACGGATATGGCTCGAGGACACCGGAATATCGTTGTCATCGCGCACCTGCCGCACCACATCAACCGAAAAGCCGAGCTTCTCGCCGAAGTGCCGGAGATGACTGACATCGAACGCCGCATCCCTGCCGAACCGGAATTCCTCGCCGACCGCGACGCAATCGACCTGAAGCTGCTCCTTGAGAATCTGCTTGCAGAATGCCTCGCCGTCGAGATCGGCAAGCTCCGTGAACGGGAGTGCAAAGACTGCATCCGCACCGCAGGTTGTCAGCAGACGCCGCTTCTGTTCATCGTGATAGATATAGCGAACCGGCTTGCCGCGCTTATGCGGCATCGAATCCGCTGCAAAGGTCACAACATGGCAGGCGCCGTGTGCAAGCGCATGTGCAAGCACGCGCCTGTGCCCGAGATGCACGCCGTCGAATACGCCGAGCGCCGCTGCGATTCGGGGACGGGCAGGATTCTGTGTCTCATGCATTTCCTGCTTCATGTGTGCTCATCTCCTTATAGATTTTTATAAACGCGCAGGATACCGTTTTCACGGTCCGCTTCAGCAAGTCCCAGAAAGCCCTGCTCTGCACCGTAAACACGGTAACGCTTTGCCTCTGAAATGCCTTTGATGCGTCTGAGCTCGAGCTTGACGCCGTTGCGGTAGAGCCTTGTCTGCGCTTCGCCGAGCTGCAATGCCGGAAGCGTCAGAAAGAGCCTGTCCGTCGGAATCACAAGCGAATCAAGCGTATCTTCGTCCGCTGCCTGCTGCACTTCCGCAAAGGTATGCGCATCGCGGAGCGTAAAACCGCAGGCTGCCGTGCGTTCGAGCGCGGTCATCATGCAGCCGCATCCGAGCACGCCGCCGATATCATGCAGAATCGTCCGGACATACGTGCCCTTCCCGCATGTGATCGCAAGCGTGCCGCAGCCCGATGCCCTGTCATAGGCTTCGAGCGACAGTCCGCTGACCGTGACCGTCCGCGCCGGACGTTCGATCTCTTTGCCTTCGCGCGCCAGCTCATAGAGCCGCTTCCCGCCGATCTGCACGGCGGAATACATCGGCGGAATCTGCTGAATCTCACCGATGAACTGCGGCAGAATCTGACGCAGTTCTTCTTCCAGTACATCAAAGGGATGTGTCTCGAGCACCGTTCCGCTGCTGTCCTGCGTATCGGTCACCGTACCGAGCTGAAAACCGGCGCGGTAGGCTTTTCCTTCATCGGGCAGGATATCGCAGGCACGCGCCGCCGTCCCGATCAGCACCGGCAGCACGCCGGTCGCCATCGGGTCGAGCGTTCCGGTATGCCCGAGCCGTTTCATTTTCAATATGCCGCGCAGCTTTCCGATCACATCAAAGGACGTAAAGCCCTGCGGCTTGTTCATCACAAGGATTCCGCTTTCTGCTGTCATCTGAGCGAAGCCTCCGCCGCAGCCATAAGTGCCGCACACGCCTCCTCCGGCGTGCCCTGCCGGATCGTACAGCCGCTCGCCTTGACATGTCCGCCGCCGCCGAACTGCTGTGCGACCACGGAAACATCCGCATGATCGCCTGCGCGCAGGGAAACGCGGTAGGTACCGTCCTCCTGCTGCTTGCAGGTAATGCCGATCTCCACGCCGATAATCTGCATCGGGAGATTGGCAACACCGTCTACTTCATCGTGTGAGACATGCAGCTCCTTCATCCATGCATCGGGCAGATAGATCAGCGCGACCCTGCCGTCTTCAGAAAGCTGCACGCTCTGCATCAGGCGCGTATCGAGCCGGATGCGTCCCTGCGATTTCAGCACAAAGAATTCGCGGTTGAGCCGTGCATAGGGCAGATCGGGAAATGCCGCCTTAATCTGCGCGACCGCATCGAATGCGGCTGCATCGGCATTGCTGAACTGGAAGCATCCGGTATCGGTCGAGATGCCGGAATAAAGGCAGAGCGCCAGCTCCCTCGTCAGCGGAATATGATTGTCCTGCATCATGCGGAACAGCACCTCGCAGGCAGCCGCGGAATGCGGATTCCAGTACAGATGCTCTGCATAATGCGTATTAGAGATATGGTGGTCGATGCAGAGCAGAATCTCCGCGTTCTGTATATCATCCGGCAGATCGCCGAAGAGCTTTCTGTCCGCAACATCGACCGAAATATACACCTGCGGCGCAAAATCTTCAAAGACGACGCCCTCGGTGATATCCCGATACATTTCGGGAATCGGATCGGCGCAGCAGACGCGGGAACGAATCCCGAGCTGCCGGAACAAATGATACAGTGCGTATCCGCCGCCGATGCAGTCGCCGTCGGGCGAGCGGTGGATCAGAATACACACATCCTGAAGGGACCGCAGCATCGCAAATGCCGCCCTGCTGTCAATCTCTTTGCAGACAAACTCTGACTGTTCCATGGAGCGCCTCCTTGCTGTTTGATGATCGGACGGATCAGAATTCCGTCTCATCCGGTTCCTCGGCAGGCGCATTGCCCTCCGTCAGACCCAGACCGTTGAGTTTCTCGCTGATATCGGCAGCATACGCAATCGAATCGTCTGCGATAAAATGCAGCTCGGGCGATTTGCGCAGCTTGAGCCGGTGAAACAGCTCCTTCCGGATAAAGCCGGAAGCCTTGGTGAGAACTCTGCAAGCCTCCTCCGCCTGCGAAAGATCGGTGAGGCTGGAAATATACGCCTTGCAGTGTCCCATATCGCCGGACAGCTCTGCCCGCACGATTGTCAGATCCGGCGTAATGCGCGGGTCCTTGATCTCCTCGCGCATGATTGCCGTCAGCTCGCGCAGGATATCCTCCTGCAAGCGGCCAATTTTGAAGCTAGCCATGATTCTTCTCCTGTTGCTCAGACTGTGATCGAACTCTCCGCGTCAGGATTATAGTATTCACCGGTCTTGTCGGTCTCATTGAAGAAGCCTTCCTCATCAAAGATCGTTGCCGGATCCGCAACATCCTCCTGTGCACTGAATTCGCCTGTCAGAATGCGCTTCACTGTCTCAAAAAACAGCGTGTCAATCGGACCGAAGTCCGGCCATGCAAGTGCCTCCTCGCAGTATTGCAGCATATCGGCATTGCTCATTCTCTGAATTTCCATGATAATCCCTCCGTTTTTGTGTATATCCCCTCCGCCGCAGATGCACGCGGCGGATTTGTTTTGCAGTATTGCCGGTACGGATTACTCCTCGCGGTATTCCTCAATGATAAACGCCTCGAGGATATCGCCCTCCTTGATATCGGCAAAGCGCTCGAGCGAGATGCCGCACTCGTAGCCGGTTGCGACCTCCTTGACGTCATCCTTGAAGCGGCGGAGCGAATCAATCTGATCCTCCGCAACGACGATGCCGTCACGCACAACTCTGATCTGGCACTGGCGCGTGACCTTGCCGTCTGTGACATAGCAGCCTGCGACCGTGCCGACGCTGGAAATATGGTAAACCTGACGCACCTCGATGCGCGCCATTTCGACCTCGCGGAACTTCGGTGCGAGCATGCCCTTCATTGCGGTCGAAATCTCCTCGATTGCATCGTAGATGATGCGGTAGAGGCGGATATCGACGCCGTCTCTTGCGGCAGCATCCGCAGCACCGGGCATCGGACGGACATTGAAGCCGACGATAATTGCATTGGATGCGGATGCGAGCATAACATCGCTCTCGGAAACCGCACCGACGGCACCGTGAATGACCTTGACGCGGACTTCCTCGTTCGTGAGCTTTTCGAGCGACTGCGTCACCGCCTCGACAGAGCCCTGAACGTCTGCCTTGACAATCAGCGGCAGTTCCTTCATCTCGCCCTCAGCGATCTGCGAGAACAGATTGTCGAGCGTGACCTTGCGGTAGCTCTTGAACTGCTCCTCCTTCGCCTCGTGCTTTCTCTGCTCGACGAGTTCCTTCGCAAGGCGCTCATCCTCAACGGCGTTGAACACATCGCCTGCACTCGGCACCTCGGCAAGACCTGTGATCTCGACCGGTACCGAAGGACCTGCCTCCTTGACGACCTTGCCCTTGTAGTTCGTCATGACACGAACCTTGCCGACTGCCGTACCCGCGATAATGACATCGCCGGTATGCAGTGTGCCGTTCTGGACGAGGATCGTCGCAATCGGACCTCTGCCCTTGTCCAGACGGGCTTCGATGACGGTACCCTTTGCAAGACGGTTCGGATTCGCTTTCAGCTCACGCACTTCTGCAACAAGCAGAATGTTCTCAAGCAGATCTTCAATACCCTCGCCGGTTTTTGCGGAAACCGGAACGCAGATCGTATCGCCGCCCCATTCCTCGCAGACCAGCTCATATTCGGTAAGCTGCTGCTTGACGCGATCGGGGTTTGCACCTTCCTTATCCATTTTGTTGATCGCAACGATGATCGAAACGCCGGCAGCCTTTGCGTGGTTGATCGACTCGATCGTCTGCGGCATGATGCCGTCATCTGCTGCGACAACCAGAATTGCAATATCGGTAATATTCGCACCGCGCGCACGCATCGAGGTAAATGCCTCGTGACCCGGCGTATCGAGGAAGGTAATGACCTTGCCGTCATGCTTGACCTGATATGCGCCGATATGCTGCGTGATGCCGCCCGCTTCGGAAGCGGTGACATTTGCATTGCGGATGCGGTCGAGGATCGAGGTCTTGCCGTGGTCAACGTGACCCATAACGACGACAACCGGGCAGCGCTCCTCGAGGGAATCCGCCGGATCCTCCTCGTCTGCGATGAGGCGCTCCTCAATCGTCACAATGACCTCGTGCTCGACCTTTGCACCGAGCTCCTCTGCGACGAGCGAGGCGGTGTCGAAGTCGATCTCCTCATTGATATTCGCCATGACGCCGAGACCCATGAGCTTCTTGATGACGTCGCGGACCTGAACCTTCAAACGGGTTGCGAGTTCGCTGACGACGATGCTGTCCGGAATCATGACCTTGAGCTGCTGCTTTCTTGCGCGCTCCAGCTCCAGACGGCGCAGCTTTTCCGCCTCCGTCTCTCTGGCAGCCTTGCCCGAGCGGGCCTGCTGCTTGCGCTGCTGGGATTTCTGATTGATCTTCTGCTTCTTGGCAGCGAGGCTGTCATTCTTGCCGCCTCTGCCCTGCGGCGCGATCTGCTCATAACGCTCATTGTATTTGTCGAGATCGACATAGGTACCGCGCGTATCGACCGTATGGCGCTGCTGGCTCGGCTGCACCTCGGTCGCGGTCGCAAAATCGCCTTCCATTTTGACGATCTCACCGCGCTCCTGTGCCTTTGCAGGCTTCTTTGCAGGCTTCTGGACACTGCGCGGCTGCGGCTGCGGTTTTTTCGGCGCAGCAGCGGTCTGTACGGGCTTTTCAGCAGGTGCGGACTGTGCTGCCTTTGCAGCCTTTGCCTCCTGCTCCGCCTTCTGCTCTGCGGCACGCTTGGCAGCTTCCTCCGCCTGACGCTGCTGCTCACGAACCTGCTGATTCTTCTGATTGCGCTCGCGTCTTGCAGCCTTTTCGGCGTGCTGCTTTTCATAGAGTGCAGCGCGCTCTCTTGCACGGCGCTCAGTCTCGGCAGCGGTCAGAACGCGCGGTGCGGCTGCTTCCGCAGCAGGCTGTACAGCGGCGGACGTCTGAACCGGAGCGGTTTCCGGCTGTACGGCAGGTGCTTCGGCAGCGGGATTCTCCGGCTGAACCGTCTCCTGCTTTGCGGCAGGCGCAGTCTCCTGCGGCTTGCTCTCCGGCTTTTGCTTAACGGTCTTTTCCGGCTTTGCCGCCTTCTCAGGCTTTGCGTCCTTCTTCGGGCGTGCGACCGGCTCCGGCTTTGCAGCACGCTTCGGCTTCTTGGTTTCCTGCGGCTGTGTCTGCTCGGAACGGTCTGCGAAATATGCATCGAAATTCTCAACCTGATTGCGCTGTGTATACAGCTCAAGCAGATAGTTCATTTCGGTATCGGTCAGTGCAGCGGTCGGCTTTCTGACCTTGTCGTCCAGCGCTTTGAGCTGGTCGGCGACCTCCTGTGCGGAAAGATTCAGATCTGCGGCAAACTCACTCAGTTTGACCTTTGTTGCTGGCATAGGCAAATACCCCCTATTCGGTTTCCTGCGGCTATGCTGAACCGCAATGGGCTTCATCGTATCCGCAGCCGATTCGGGGCGCAGATACGCTCGTTTTACTTCATTCTTCGGATTCCGGCAGCAGCAAAAGCAGCTTTGCCGCGAATCCGTCCTCACAAACGCCGAGCACCGCAGTCCGTTTCCGGAAGAAGAGCTTCAGCGTATCCATATCAAGCGGCAGCTTCCGGACGGGAAGCGCACCGGCAAAAAAGCGGATTTCCTTTTCCGTCTTGGCAGAGGCATCCGAGGAGAGCAGGAACAGTCTGACGTTCCCCTGCTGTGCCGCCTCCTTGACCGCATCAAAGCCGAGCAGGAGCTTTCCTGCCTTCCGGCACATCGTGAGGCTTGCGGTCAGACGGTTTTCGGCTGCATCAGGCATCGGCTTCTCCCTTCTGTGAAGCAGCCTCCGCAGACTGCATTGCAGCTTCGAGCGCGTCATAGATCTCCTCAGAGATCCGGCAGGAGAAGGATTTTTCCAGTCTCCTTGCCTTGCGCGCTGCCTTTAAGCATGCAAGCCGCGGGCAAATATATGCGCCGCGCCCTGCCTGCTTGCCGGTTGCATCCAGCAGAATCGTACCGTCCTTCTGATGCACGACGCGGATCAGTTCGCGCTTCGGCTTCATCTCATTGCAGCCGAGACACATCCGCATCGGTATTTTTTTCGGCGTCATGCTGATCAGACCTCAGCGCTGCCGTCGAGCTGATCGAGCTCTGCGGCATCCTCGAGAATTTCATATCCCTCAGAATGCACATCATCCTCTTCCGGCTCCGGATCGGGGAATTCCGGCTTAATGTCGATCTTATAGCCCGTCAGCTTTGCAGCGAGCTTTGCATTCTGACCCTTGTTGCCGATTGCCAGCGAAAGCTGATCGTTCGGAACAATAACCGTCGCCTCTCGGCTGCCGTCATCTGCAATGGTCGTGGAGATGACCGTTGCCGGTGCCAGTGCACGGGTGATGAACTCCTCCGGATCCTCGGAATACGGGATAATGTCGATCTTCTCGCCGTGCAGTTCATTCAGCACGGTGTTGATACGGGAGCTGTGCGGTCCGATGCAGGTGCCGATTGCATCGACATTCGGATCATTTGAGCTGACTGCAATCTTGGAACGGAAGCCAGCCTCGCGGGAGACTGCGTGAATCTCGACAGTGCCGTCTGCGATTTCCGGAATTGCCTGCTCAAACAGCTTCTCGACAAAGCCTCTGTCCACGCGCGAAATGCGGACAATCGGCTTCTTGTCGCGGTTTGCGATTGTAGTAACGAAGACCTTGATGAGCTGACCCTCTTTGAGCGGCTCATAGACTCTGACGGGCTTGCCGTCAACCATGGTCTCGGTAAAGAGCTGCTCATTGCGGGAGAGATACAGCTCGGTGTGATCGTATTCAACGGTGACAGTGCCGCGTGCCGGATCGACCTGCGTAACCTTGACCGTGATGAGCTCGCGCTCCTTGGATTCAAATTTTTCCATCATCTGCTGGCGGTTAATTGCGCGCAGATCGCCGCGGATGCTCTGCTTTGCAAATTGCGCGATGCTTCTGCCGAATTTGACCGGATCGAGCTTACATTCGACCAGATCGCCGAGCTCGCAGTTCGGATCGTGGAGCCGTGCCTGCTCGAAGCTGACCTCATAATCCGTTTTCGGCTCGCCCTCGACCACGCTCTTCTTCATGTAGATGTCGAAGCGGCCTGCGGCAGGCTCGATCTCTACGCGGATATCATCATCCTCCGCATAAGGATACGCCTTCTGCGCAGCCTTGAGCATTGCTGCCTCGATCTTTTCCACGAGCAGAGCCTGCTCTACGCTGTTTTCGCTGCCGAGCGCTGCCAGCGCCTCAAAGAAATCCTTGTTCATGGCATGTTTTCCTCCTGATAGTCTGAGCCCCTTGCCGGAGCTTTACTTGCATGTTTTATTACTCAGCAGAGCTCTCTGCTGCACGTTTGACTTCTGTTTCGTCGAAATCCGCGAGCCTGACGAACGCGATGCCGGAAAGCGGCAGTGTCTTCTCAGCCCCGTCAAGATCAAGCGTGACGGTTTCGCGGTCACACTGTTTCAGGATGCCGGTCAGTTCCTTCGTGCCGTCTTCGAGCGGACGGATCATGCGGACGCGGACCTTGCTGCCCTCGCAGGCATCAAAATGCGTTTCACGGATCAGCTCGCGCTCCAGTCCCGCGGAGCCGACCTCCAGCGTGTAGGTCTGAGGGATCGGGTCGGTCTCATCGAGGAGCTTGTTCAGCGGTCTTGTGACAGCTTCGCAGTCCGCGATATTGACCGGACGCTCCATGTGGTCAAGGAATACGCGCAGATACCACATCGCGCCTTCCTTCTCGAAGCGTACATCCCAGACAATCAGCCCGTGCTCCTCCGCAATCGGGTGCACCATGTCGTAGATTTTGGCTTCGGTACTTCCGAATTTTTTGATTTTCATTCTATCTCCTTCCCCCGCGCACTGCGCGGGCGGGCAGTGCCCGCTTCCATTTTGCTTCGCCCCGCGCCGTGCGCGGCTCCGTTTCGCTTTGCCTTTCTTTGGATTTGTTTGCTTGACAGTTCGTTGTTCAGTTCATTTTGGGCGGCTCTCCGCCGCCGCCCGAATCGGCGCAGCCCTTGCAGCGCTTACAGTCATGCGCTTAACCACGTACCAAAGACGAGTATGCGCGTATGCTTTTAACGGTCCCCACTTCGGTGCAGAATCGGAGCCGCGCACTGCGCGGCGAGCACTGCCCTCCTATCCCCCAAAACAGCATTGCCTGATTGAGGCATAGCCAATCATTTCATCATTCTGAGCCTTCGGCGGGCTTCAGATCAATGGAGGCGGGCACTGCCCGCCCGCAAAAGAAAAGACCGGAAGTGGTTTCCGGTCTTTCTTTATCTCATCGTTTTTACTGTATCATATTGTACCACTTTTCCCGCAAAAATGCAAGGGATTTGCAGTCTTTTCCGCGGCTTTTCTATATATTGCACAATTTCACATATAATATGTACGCAAAGTTTGTCCTGATATTTCACATGATATTGCAAAATCACAGCAATTCTGCCGGATCCTCTGCGGACTCCGGTTCTGCTGCTTCTGCTGCCGCAGCAGACTCCGGTTCCTCGGGCGCATGATACAGCGGGAATTCCAGATGCACCTTAAAGAGGTCGCCGTCTGTGCTCAGCGCCAGAATGCCGTTTTGCAGTGCGGTCAGATCACGCGCGATGGAAAGTCCCAGACCGCTGCCCTCCGTATGGCGGGATGCGTCCCCGCGGACAAAGCGCTCCATAAGCACCTCCGGCGAGACATTGAGCGGCAGCGCAGAAATATTTTTCAGCGTGATCTTGACGAGGTCATTCTCTGCACAGACATCGAGATACACGCGCGTACCGGTCAGTGCATATTTGCAGGCATTGTTCAGCAGATTGTCAAAGACGCGCCAGATTTGTCTGCCGTCTGCAAGAATTGTCAGCGGCTCCTCCGGCGCATTCAGCACCAGCGAGAGCTCTTTGGCGGCGAGCTGTCCTTCATATTCACCGGCAATCTGCGAGAGCAGCACCTGCAAATCCGTCGGCATCAGCTCGACATTGAGATTGCCGGTCGAAGCCTTGGAGGCATCCACCAGATCAATCGTCAGCTTCTTGAGGCGCGCCGCCTGTCTGCGGAGCACATCAAGATATTCGCCTGCTGCTTCTGTCTGCATCGGTTCGCGGCTCAGCAGATCGACATAATTGACAATGGAGGTCAGAGGCGTTTTCAGGTCATGCGAAACATTTGTAATGAGCTCCGTCCGCAGATGCTCCGCCCTTGTCTGTCTTGCGACAACATCCTCGATGCTGTGTGTGATATCATTGAGCGAATCGTCAAACCTTGCGAAATCGCCGCCCAGCGGCAGCGGATGCGTTGCAGGTTCAAAATTGCCGCTTTCCATTTCCCTGACATGCTTATGCAGCTCGAAATATGCATAGATGCAGTATACCAGCACCATAATCACCAGCAGATCCAGTATGCCGACTGCAATCACGGCAAGTTTTCCCTGCGCCGGTATGACAAATGCATTCAGGAGGAACATCAGTCCTGCCAGCAGCATGAGAACAACCGTTGTAAATGTATGATTCCGGAACATGCCGAAGAGAAAGCTGAAAATCCGGATGAAGCCGAAGCTCTTCCAGAATGTACCCGACTTTACGCGGATTGCCGTGGTATAGAGCCAGAGCACGCAGCATGCGGCAATGCAGAGAATCATGCCGATGCAGAAGACTGCAATGATGCGGTACGAGGAACCGAGTTTTGACAGAAACATCAGCAGCGCAACGGATGCCAGCAGCATCACAGGCGGCAGCACCCAGAAGCATTCATATGCGATATTATGGATGCGGGTCGCGGCGATTTTGCCGTATTTGTCCGGCGAGCCTGCCGCGGAGCACATGGCAATCGACGCGATGACCGTAAACACCAGCAGAATGAACATCAGCATGACTGACCATTCCGAATGCCGGAAGAGCAGCGAATAGACTGCGAAATTTGAGCGGATCGTATCGTCGATCTCAAGACGCTCCGGCAGATAATTACGGATATAGCAGGTCATCCAGTCTGTATGCGCCGCACGGATTGTGATATCGAGTCCGCCGGTCAGCAGCTTTTCCAGCTCAGGGTCGGACGCGACAACCGTCTGACCGTTCTGCTTCATTTCATAGTAATGGTCAAGCGTATCATGCCGCTCATCGCAGCGCGCGAAGGCATTGATGCGGACGATGACCCTGCGCTCGTCGTCATTCTGCCTTGCATTGACGACCTGCTCGGAAATATCCGTTTCCGCCTTTGCCAGAAGCGCATCCGGAACCTCCGACGCATCGACGATCTGCCAGCTGCAAAGCTCGCCGTAGGTTCCCTGATAGTCAAAATCCTTTGCGGCGGCTTTGCTGTCAAATTCGCGGTATTCGACGGTCGGGATGTCATAGACGCGCAGATTCAGTCCCTCATGAAAGATCGACGTCACGCGGTCATTTGTAAAATACCAGAGCTGATAATCCTCCGGCGAATCCAGAAACAGCGAGACATTTCCGTATACGATATCCTGATAGGATTCCGCCGGATTATCAAAATGCTTGCCGACCTGATACGTGCTCTCGCCAAGCATCACATCCGTGATAATGACATGCGAGGCAAGCATCGGCTGCTCGCTGACCGGATGCGGATCGTTTGTCAGCAGCAGCTTGCCGTCGCTGTCGGTCGCGGCGAAGCGGAAGTTTGTATTTTCCGGCGCAAAATGCGTTTGATACGTATGCAGCATCTGCGTCAGACCGACTTCGGAATCGTCGCTGTTGATGCTGTGCAGATAGACCTGCAAATATTCCTCGACAAGCGGCTCTTCCTTCTTTTCGGTCATATTGAGGAACAGCGTGCGGAAATCCGCTTTGTTGTCGGAATACCCGATGCCGCAGTTCAGAATAACGATCAGCAGCGTAATGCCGAAGCCCCACATGAAGACAATCGCCAGTATAATCGAAATCACGGAAAATACGCTGTTATGTAATTTTTTGACTGACATGAAAGGTCAGAACACCCCCTGTAGCAACTGCGCCGTTCACGGCTTTTCGAGCTTGTAGCCCTGTCCCCAGACAACCTTGATCTGGCGCGGCTCCTGCGGATTGATCTCGAGCTTTTCGCGCAGATGCCGGATATGCACGGCGACAGTATTCTCCGAGCCGATCGGATTTGCCTTCCAGACCGCCTGATAGATTTCGCGCGGCGGAAAGACCGTTCCGACATTGTGCATCAGCAGCGAAAGAATCTCATATTCAATCGGTGTCAGCGGGACGGGCACACCGTCGAGTGTTGCCGAACGCGCCTTGATATCGAGCGAAATACTGCCGACGGTCAGCGTATTCGGATCGTCCGCCTCCGCAGCGCCGAGCCGCAGATACCGCCGAAGCTGCGAGCGCACGCGCGCGACAACCTCTGCCGGCGAAAACGGCTTTGTAATATAGTCGTCCGCGCCGACATTCAGTCCGAGAATCTTGTCAGAGTCTTCGGATTTCGCCGTCAGCAGAATTACGGGGACATTGCTTGTCTTGCGGATTTCGGTCATTGCCGCGATGCCGTCCATTTCCGGCATCATGATATCCATGAGAATAAGCTGGATATTCTGGGTCTGTGCAATCTGCACCGCCTCTCTGCCGGAATAGGCGCAGACAGTCTGCCAGCCCTCGGCACGCAGATAAATATTCAGCGCCGAAACGATATCCCGTTCGTCATCACAAATCAAAATCGTCTCCATAAGAAGGTACACTCCTTTCCGCATACATCCTTCTGTACTCTTATTATACACGCTTCGTCAAGAAGTTGCAAGCCCTGTTTTATAAAGGTTTTCTTAAAATGCCGGATATGCCGCAATGTGAAATCTGTGTGAAAGTTCCGGCAGAGGGCTTGCATTTTTCCGAAAATGTGGTATACTTGTATTAGCACTCGAGACAGCAGAGTGCTAATTTCATTTCGGAAAGGTGACCGTTCTCATGGAACAGAAACAATTTCAGGCAGAATCCAAGCGCATGCTGGACCTGATGATTCATTCGATCTATACACACAAGGAGATTTTCCTGCGCGAACTGATCTCCAATGCCTCTGATGCAATCGACAAGCTCTATTTCCGCTCGCTGACAGATCAGACCGTCGGCAAGAGCCGCGACGATTTTTACATTGAAATCCGTCCGGACAAGGAAAAGCGCACCCTGACGATCATCGACAACGGCATCGGCATGACCGCAGAGGAGCTCGAGCAGAATCTCGGCGTCATTGCACATTCCGGCTCCCGTGCCTTCAAGACGGAGAATACCCTCGACGAGAACACCGATATTATCGGTCAGTTCGGCGTCGGCTTCTATTCGGCATTCATGGTCGCAAAGCGCGTGACCGTCCGCACAAAGGCATTCGGTGCCGATACCGCCTATGAATGGCAGTCTGAGGGCGTGGAAGGCTATACGATTGACACCTGCACAAAAAACGATGCCGGTACAGAGATCGTGCTCGAGCTGATCGACGATACCGATGACGAAAAGTATTCCGAATTTCTCGAGGAATTCAGAATCCGTCAGCTCATCAAAAAGTATTCCGATTATATCCGCTTCCCGATCCGCATGGAAATCAGCCGCGAAAAGCTGAAAGAGGGCAGCGAATCCGAATATGAGACACATATCGAGGTCGAAACGCTCAACAGCATGACGCCGATGTGGAAGAAGAATAAAAATGAACTGACCGAGGATGACTATACCAAATTCTACCGCGACAAATTCTTCGATTATACCGAGCCGCTGCTGCATATCCACAACCGCAGCGAGGGTACCGTCACCTACAATTCGCTGCTCTATATTCCGGCGAAGGCACCGTTCGATTATTACTCGAAGGATTATGAGAAGGGCTTGCAGCTTTATGCATCCGGTGTCATGATCATGGAGAAGTGCAGCGATCTGCTGCCGGATCATTTCAGCTTTGTCAAGGGTCTGGTCGATTCCGAGGACCTCTCGCTGAATATCTCCCGTGAGATGCTCCAGCATGACCGTCAGCTCAAGCTGATTGCAAAATCGCTGGAAAAGTCGATCAAGAATGAGCTCAGCAAGCTGCTGAAAACCGACCGCGAAAAATATACCGAATTCTGGAAGGCATTCGGCATCCAGATCAAATTCGGCGTCTATAACGAATTCGGCAGAAACAAGGAGCTTTTGCAGGACCTGCTGATGTTCCACAGCTCCGGCTGTGACGATGCAGAGGGCTTCTCGACCCTCGGCGAATATGTCACGCGGATGCGCGAGGATCAGAAGTATATCTACTATGCTGCCGGTGAAACCGTCACGCGCTGTGCATCGCTGCCTGCTGCGGAGCTTGTCCGCGACAAGGGCTATGAGGTACTGTATCTGACCGACAGCGTCGATGAGTTTGCAATCCAGATGCTCCAGAAGTATCAGGATAAGGAATTCAAGAATGTCTCCGCAGGCGATCTCGGACTCGAATCCGAGGAGGACAAAACCGCGCTTGAGGAGAAAAATAACGCCGCAAAAGACCTCTTTGCAGCGATGCAGAAGGCACTGGAAGGCAAGGTCAAGAGCGTGCGCCTCTCGAACCGCCTGAAAAATCACGCCGTCTGCCTCTCGAGTGAGGGCGATCTCTCGCTCGAAATGGAGAAGGTGCTCAACACCATGCCGACCGGTCAGAAGGTGCAGGCGGAGCGCGTGCTGGAGCTGAATCCGGAGCATCCGGTCTTTGCAACGCTCGAGCGCTTGCAGACAGAGGACCCCGACAAGCTCGCAAAGTATTCCGATCTGCTCTATCAGCAGGCACTGCTCATCGAGGGCATGCCGATTGAGGATCCGGTCGCACTCAGCAAGATGATCTGCGAGCTCATGGTCTGATCAGACATATCATGCAAATCAAAAACCGTGCAGACTGGTTATTTCCGTCTGCACGGTTTTTCTCTTTACTTTTCAGAACATTTGTGCTATAATAAAAAGGTCCCTGCAATACGGGACGGATTCAAAAGAAAGGGCAAAATAATATGCAGATTGCAATTCTGATACTTGTCATTGTCAGCCTGCTGATGCAGGGATTCATGCTCGCCGTGCTGTACGGCAGAAATCCGGCAAAGGAGCGTGCCGCGATGCAGGAGCTGCTCCGCCGGATGCAGAAGGAGGAGCAGAAGCTGCGGAAGGAGCAGACCGCCGGTACGAATGAGACCATTCAGCTTTCCATGCAGATGGTCAATGAAAATCTTTCGCATAACCAGTCGCAGACGCGGGAAACCACTGCCGCCCAGCTGCGGCAGTTTGAGGAGCGGATTCAGGGACTCGAAGCTGCAAACGGCAGGTCGATGTCCATGCTGCGCGAGACCGTCACGCAGCAGATGGAGCAGCTCCGCTCGCAGAATGATCAGCGCCTGCGCGAGATTCAGAAAACCGTCGATGATACCTTGCAGGAGCATCTCGAAGCAAAGATGAATGAGAGCTTCAAGCGCGTGACGGAAAGCCTCGAGGCGGTCTATAAAGGACTCGGCGAGATGAAATCGCTTGCAGGCGATGTCGGCGGACTCAAGCGCGTGCTCTCCAATGTCAAGACGCGCGGTACATTCGGTGAGATTCAGCTCGGCAGCATTTTGCAGGAAATCCTCGCGCCGGAGCAGTATGCGGCAAATGTCGAGACTGTTCCGGGAACCGGCAAGCGTGTCGAATTTGCAATCAAGCTGCCGACCGAGGACGGCGCGCCGGTCTGGCTGCCGATTGACTCCAAATTTCCTGCCGACTGCTATACACAGCTGCTCGATGCGCAGGAATCCGGCGACAAGGCAGCCGTCGATGCGGCAGGCGCGGTTCTGCGGCAGCGCATCCAGAGCTTTGCAAAGGATATTCACGATAAATATCTGCATGAGCCGGAAACGACTGCATTCGGCATTCTGTTTCTGCCGTTTGAGGGGCTGTATTCCGAAGTTGTCAGCAGCGGCCTGACAACGGTTTTGCAGCAGAAATACTGTGTCAATATTGCAGGTCCATCGACCATGGCGGCAATGCTCAATGCGCTGTATATGGGATTCCGGACACTGGCGATTCAGAAGCAGTCCGATCAGGTCTGGCAGATTCTCAGCGGCGTCCGGGAGGAATTCGGCAAATTTGAGGATGCGCTCAACGGCACAAAGAAAAAGCTCGACGCCGCAGGCAGAGAGCTCGATCAGCTTGTCGGCGCAAGAACCCGCGCAATCAACAAAAAGCTCGCCGATATCCAGCGGCAGACAGTGCCTGCGCAGGGCGACAGCGGGCAGCTCCCGCCGGCATTGATCTAAAGGCGGGCAGCGCCCGCATGCATTGATCTAAAGTTCTCAGGATGCGCATTTGCAAATCCGTCTGAACGCGTTCCTTCCTCCCTCCCCTCTTCTTCCTTCCTTCTTTTTCTCAACAACCGTAAATGAAAAGTAACTGCTCTCATCTTGCTTTTTGCATGATAATATGCTATAATGAAACCGGCATCTCCCGTATCAGCATCATTTGTTTTTTACAGAAAGGCAGGTCTTTATGAAAGCATTACGAACCAAAGCGATCATCTGCGCAGCGGCGCTGGCACTGAGCGGTACGGCAGCAGCCCTTCCGGCGATACCGGCTTCTGCGGCAGCCGTACAGGAAAACCAAACAGGCGTCTATAACGGTATGAAGTATGAGATCATGGGCAGCTTCTGCCTGATCACCGGCTATACGGATGCGCTTCCGGAGGAGCTGGTCATTCCGGAGAAGATCAACGGCTATAACGTGGAATGGGTCCATATGCAGGCATTTGAAAACTGCACGAAGCTGAAATCCGTGACGCTCCCGAAGACGATTCAGGTTCTGAACTATGCCTGCTTCAAGGGCTGTACCTCGCTTGAAACGATCAATTTTCCGGAGGATATGAAATCACTGCGGGATATCAACAGCGCAGCCTTTACCGGTACACCGTGGCTGGAGGCACAGCGTAAGAAAACGCCGCTGATGATCTTCAATGATATTCTCTATGACGGACGCGGCACCTCCGGCGATGTCGTGATTCCGGAGGGAATCAAAACAATCAATTCGGATGCATTCCGGAAGAATACCGCGCTGACATCCGTGAAATTTCCTTCTACGCTCGAAAAATTCGGCAGCGGCTGCTTTGCCTACTGTACCGGACTGAAATCGGTGACAATCCCCGGCACGGTGGAGGAAATCGAAGACGATGCCTTCCTGGGCTGCACCGGACTGGAAACCGTCACCATGGAATCCGGCGTTGAGGAGATCGGCGAGGGATCATTTGAAAAATGCACCGCGCTGAAAACAATAAACTTTCCGGATTCATTGATTTTCCTGAAGGGATCGTTTTCATACTGTGAGCTGCTGGAGGATGTCGTGCTGCCGGATTCGATCCGCACGATCAATTCCGATTCGTTTACGTACTGTACGAATCTCAAGAGTGTGACGATTCCGAATTATTATACGGAGTTTTCCAACAACAAGCGGATTTTTACGAATGCGGGCGGCGGCTGGCTTGCCAAGGATGCCGATTTGGTCTATAACGGCGTACTGCGCGGCTATGAAGGCTCGACCACGCAGCAATATGCGGAAACCTACGGCATCCGTTTTGAATCGCTCGGCGAGTATCCGACCTCCGGCAGCTGCGGCGGCAGTACGACATGGTCGCTCGAGGGCGATACGCTGACGCTTTCCGGCAGCGGTAATATGAACGCTTATATCTATCCGACCAAAGTAAACGGGGAATATTCCTATCAGGGCGTTGCGCCGTGGTTCGTTTACCGCGACCGTATCAAGCATGCAGTCATCGGCAAGGATTTTGCTGGAATTTCGGTCGGAGCGCTTGCATTTCTGCCTGCGCTGGAAACCGTCACGATCTACAATCCGGCGCTGATTATGTCGCAGGCGGGCACAATGGAAGGCTCCTTCTTCCCGAAGTGCATCAACCGCGGCGTCGATGCGGAGAATCAGAAGATCATCGAGGGCATCCGCATTCTCGGCTATGACGGCTCGACGGCACAGCAGTTTGCGGAGGGCTGGGGCTATGATTTTGAAGCGCTTGAGGGCGATCCGGGCGTTCTGCCGGTCATTGAGACGGTGAAAACCGGAACCTGCGGCGATAAACTGAACTGGAAGCTCGATACCAAAGCAAAAACGCTGGAAATCACCGGCACCGGAGACATGACAAATTTTGATGCAGATGATTCGCCTGCACCGTGGTTCTCTGAGGGGTTCGGCGGCGGCATCCGGCAGATCAGCATTGCGGACGGCGTAACGGGTATCGGTACGGCAGCCTTTGCATTCTGCGCAGGCGTAGAGGAGCTGACGCTGCCTGCGAGCGTCAAGCAGATCGGCAACTGGGCATTTGAGCTTATGGGCGAACTGAAAACGCTGACGATTCTGAATCCGGCGTGTGTGATTCCGGATGATGAATATACCGTATGCAGCGGCATCAAGGATAACGGAGGCTATTTCACCGGTACGATCCGCGGCTATACAGGCTCGACCGCCGAGGCATATGCAAAGAAATACGGATATACCTTTGCGGCAATTCCGGAAGGAGAAGCCGTCACCGGCGATCTCGACGGCAGCGGCGATGTGTCGATCAGCGATGCGCAGCTTGCCTTGCAGGCATATACGGCGGCATTTTCCGGACTGGATACCGGTCTGACCGAGGCGCAGCTGAAATCCGCAGACGTCAACGGCGACGGTACGCTGACCGTTGAGGATGCGCAGCTCATCCTGCTCTATTACACGGAGAACAGTGTTGCGATGAATCAGGTCACCTGGGCGGAGCTCATCGAATCACTCAAAAAATAAACACAGCAAAGCCGCAGAACACCGGTTCTGCGGCTTTTTGATACATTCATTTTGGATGCTGCTCAGAATCCTGCGTTCTTTCTGCCGTAATAAAGCGAGACCGGCAGAAGAATCAGCATCAGGACTGCGAGCCCTGCGATGAGGATGCTCATAGGCGGAATCCTTGTACCGTCGGCAAGCACTGCCTGAAGTCCGTCCCGCGAGCAGGCAATCTCCACGGACGATCCTTCCGGATACGGCGATTTTACCGCGACAATCTTGGTGCTGCGTGTGTTGCCGTACTGATCGGTATAATTGATCGTCAGCGTGTGATTATAGACTGCGGCGCGGTTGTCATCTGCCGAAAGGTAAACATCGCTCTGTTCACATTTGACCACAGTGCCGGAGAGCTGATTCGGATACTCTTTTTGCAGCTTCTTTGCCGGCAGAATCATGCTCGCCGCAATGATCGCAAAGGTCAGTGCCATACCGATCAGAAACAGCGGATACAATTTGAAAGGACGTTCCTCGGAATAAATTGTGCTCATCTGATATGCTCCTTTTCGTTTATTGTACATCAGCGGAATGCTCAGGCTGTTTTCTGCTTTTTGAAGATATGCGATACCGACACGATCAGTGCCGCAATCAGAACGGCTGCCGCTGCGACGATCAGCGGCATATACCATGTACTCATATATTCCGGATGCCGGATGCGGTCGCAGTACAAGTAGAGCAGCACGATCACCGGCATATGCCAGAGATAGACATGCAGCGAGCAGGCGCCGCCAAGCGTACAGAGCGGCGGAAAGATACGCTTTTCCGGTCTTTTCATTGCAAAGAGAAATGCCGATACCGCTGCGGCGAGCTTGAAAATCTGTGTGATATTCCAGCGGAACGGGGTATAGATCACCAGCAGGAACAGACAGATCAGTGATACAATGCCGCAGCCTGCCGATACGGCAGCCGGAATCCGGAGACATGTTTCCTTCGATTCCGCGATGCAGTAACCGAGCGTCATCAGCGGAATCGCCGCAACAAAGACATTGCTGCAAAAGCGCCAGTCCTTATCCGCTGCATATTTATAGGTCTCCATGCAAATACGGAACAGAATCAGCAGCGGCATCGCAAACTTTGCAAATCGCATCAGCTGCAGCTTGTGCATCACCCAGAAAAACAGATACGCGCCGAGCAGTGCACAGATAAACCACAGCGGGTCGCCGTGGATTGCTTCCAGATCACAGGGGAACAGCAGCCGCAGATAAAATGCCGGCTTTGTAAATGTCCGGAACCATATTTTGAGGTCACGATCAAAAAAGCGGTGCTCGATATACGATACGGCAAAATAGACTGCAATCGCCGTCAGCGTCAGCAGCAGATTGCGCCGGAAACGCTTCATCAGCTTCGGGCAGATTTCCTCTCTGTCGCCGTATGCATGATAGCCGCTGATGAGAAAAAACAGGATGATGCCGCAGGAGCCGATTGCGCTCATGCATTTACCGAATTTTCCGGGAAATGTAATATGCACGAAAACAACGCCGAGTGCTGCGATGCCCTTGAAAAAGTCAAGGCATCTGTTCCGGACGGGCGGCTTCGGCAGGTCGATGACCCGTACAGGCTCGGAATCCAGAATATCCTTCATAGATGCTCCTTTCATATGGCAGATTTGTGCTGTGATGTTTTTTCGATAAGAAGCACCGCCTGCATCGGCGCAGACGGTGATTCGCTTGGGCATGCTTATGATTTGCCGGAATTGTCTGCATAGGGCTGATACAGCAGAAATTCACGCAGCTCCAGCGGCTTGCCGTAATAATATCCCTGAAAGCTCTGGATATTGAACTGCTGGAGAATATCGCGCATACCGGAGGTCTCTATGCCCTCGACGCAGACCTTTGCACCGAAGGTCGAAGCCATGGTCGAGAAGGTCTGGATGAGCGAGCGTTCCTTTTCGTCCTCCTCGATTTTCAGCACGAAGCTGCGGTCGATCTTGATTGTATCGAACGGCAGATTCTTGACCAATCCGATTGAGGAGAAGCCCGTTCCGAAATCGTCCAGCGCGATCTTGATGCCGTGTCCGCGCAGATTGACAATCACATTTTTCAGCAGATACATATCGAGCAGGCGGCAGCGCTCGGTGATCTCGAGGCAGAGATGCTCCGGCGGGAAGCTCTCCTCCTTGAGCGTCCGCAGAACCATATCGACAAAATCCGGCTTTTCAAGCTGCGAATAGGAAAGATTGACGTTGATGACGAAATCCGGATGATCCTCCATAATCAGCTTTGCGCCGTTGATTGCCGTGCGCAGAATCCATTCGCCGAGCTCGCAGAACAGCGGGTCCTTTTCGAGAATCGGGATGAAATGATCCGGCGGCACCATGCCGTATTCCTCGCTGCGCCAGCGCAGCAGCGCCTCCGCACCGATCAGCTGCTCGGTTTCTGCATCGACAACCGGCTGATAGAGCAGATAGAAGCCCTTGTAATTCTGCCGCACCGATGCGCGGATGACATAGAGCTTTTCCAGGCGGTGCTTGTTGCCTGCATTGATCTCGTCATAGAATTCGACGAGATCGCCCTGATGCCGCAGCTTGGATTCACTGTAGGCAAAGTTCAGGCAGGCGTAGACGGTCTGATAGTCGATATCGAAATGCTCGACATTCAGCAGACCCGCGCTCAGGTCGAGAATGAGGAACTCATTGTTGATAAAGAAGCCCTTGCGGAAGTGCTCGCGCAGATCCTGATAGCGGATATTGAGATCCTCGGGCGTCAGGATGCGGGAAAGCACGGCAAATTTCGTGCCGTCCAGACGGTAAACGTTTCCGCTGTTGCCGATCTGCTCGAACAGATAGCGTCCGAAGCGCTGGAGGATTGTGTTGCCGAACTGGTAGCCGTAGACCTCGTTGATTTCGGAGAATTTGCTGATGACGATCATGCAGACACGGATATCGGAATGCTTCTGCATATAGCTCTGCAAATCTTCAAAGAAGCCGTACTGATTCCGCAGACCCGTCAGGGTATCCATTCTGCCCTGAATGCCGTGATCACGGATTGCGCCGCAGAACCATTCCGGCGTGCCGTCCGGTTCGCGCAGCACGGTGCCGCGGCAGGTGCAGACGTCATAGGCGCCGTTCGGACGCTTTGCGCGGTACTGCATATCATGTCCGGACGCATTGCCGGTGAAGATATCGTTCATGCCGTTGATGTAGATTTCGCGGTCCTCCGGATGAATGTATTTCGCCCAGATTTCGCCCGCATTATACATATATTCACCGGGCAGATTGAAAACGGAAACCGCTGCCCTCGACCACCGCGAGTAATTATACTTCATATTGCAGAGAAAGACATAGGAATCCTCTGCGATCAGTTCCAGCGCATGGAACAGGATATCGAGCTTATGCTTTTCCTCCTCGGGCATGGCGTTCCGGTTGTCCGGCTCGTCGTAGTAGCCGGATTTCAGGCGCGCCTTTTCCTCAAACATATGGTTTTCTGCACGCAGGAACACCTCGGAAATCCGGTGATCGACTGTCGGCACAAAGACCGACATGCCGGATGCGACAATCGGACCGTCCTTCTGGCGCCGGTTCTGGAGCACCTGATCGTGCAGACGCTGAAAGAGCGCGTCGCGGTTCTGATAATCGGATGTGCTCAGGAATACGACAAATTCATCGCTGCCGACGCGGAACACCGGACTGTGCGTAAACACATTGCAGATGAGACGGCTTGCCGCACGGAGCATCTCGTCACCGGCAAGGCGTCCGTGTGCATCGTTTGTTTCATCAAGATCATTGATATCGCAGACGACGAGTGCAAACGGCAGATATTCCGCGCCGCCGTCGAGCCGGTTCTGCACGGATTCGCAGAATTCCTGATAGGCAATCTTATTCTTGATGCCGGTCAGTCCGTCCTGCTGTGCCTGTTTTTCCGCGATGCGCAGCGCCTTTGCGCGCTCCTTTTCCTTGCGTATTTCGGTGTCGATATTCTCAACCCCGATGATCAGATGCACGCGGTCACTTGCCCACATGGACGTCAGGCGTGTATGACGCGGCTGCCCGCCGATCATCAGGCGATAGTCGATGCTGTGTTTTTTTCTGTCCTCAAGTGCATGAATGAGGTAATCCTGCCGCAGAACGGCAAGAACGCGCTCGCGGTCCCGCGGATGCAGCAGCTTTTCGGAATTATTTTGTGCATCCGAAAAGAAATCCTCGCCGTCCTCCTGCATTTGCAGATTGCCGTAAATATTCTTGGCGGTATACTCCGTGTAATGCCCGTCGTTCACGTTGATGTAGTAGAGGACATCATAATGCGCGGCAAGTGTCTCGGCAATCAGCTTGAAGACAGCATTTTCCTCTGATGCTTTCTGCGCTGCATCTTTTTTCCGGTTCATGTTTGTTTCATCCATGATGCCGAGCACAAAGCAGTCATCCTCCGTGCGGATGCCGCGCAGCAGTATGACGGAGAAATACAGCGGCTTCTCTTCCGCTTTGAGCCGGAAGTTCACGGGCTGCATCGTATTTTCCAGAATGTGGGGCAGGAGTGTTTCCTTCCGGAAGCTCTCGATAAATGCCTCTCTGTCCGGCTCATAGACGAACCGCCCTGTATCTGCGATAAAATCCGTAAAGAAATCGTTTCCGCTTTTCCGGAGCGGCAGACATCCGAGCACCGGATGATCGGACAGGAACCGGAATGCTCCCGTACATGCGTTGACAAAGAAAATGCCGGAATAATCAACGAGCAGCGCCTGTGCGATATTTTGCAGTATCGCATCCTGATGCAGCATATCGTCTCCTCCCTTCTCAGTTGCACCGGCTTTCACCTCAGAAAACAGGTACAATCAGGCAATCAGATCATGTAAATCACAGGATTCTGAAACCGAAGCAGCCTCCGCGGGCAGATGATGCCGGAGCGTCCGGTTTCTTTTGCAGGTCAATCCTGCGGTTTCGGCAGGCGCTCATTTCGCAGTATACGGATAGAATCATTCGGCGTTCCTTGCAGGAAAACTGCCTGCGCCGCGCATATACGCCTGCTTATAATCATATAAGAATATTATAGCATATCTTTGCCAAAAAGTCAAACAAAATCGCTTGTCATTTTGAATAAAATTTATATGAATTCCTAGGAGAAATCGACGCAGTCTATGCTTCGGACGGTCGGATCCCCCTTTCCTCATGCTGCTGTATGCGGAATGTGTGCGGGACAGCGTAGCAGACTTCCTTTGTCAAGCCGAAAAAATTGAAATTCAGGGTTGACAAAAACGGAAATATATGCTATAATCTTAACGGTTAGCGAATGATAACCATTAAGTGAAGGGCGAGTCTGCGCTCGCTCTGTATTTTTGAAACGGCGTTAGCTTACTCTAACTAAAGGAGGTATCTATGAGTTTAGTCATCGTAGGCGGAAATGACCGCATGGCAGCACGGTATCAGGACATCTGTAAGCAGTACCAATGGAAATCCAAAGTCTTTACACAAATGCCTGCGGACTTTGAAAACAAGATCGGGCAGCCGGATCTGCTGGTGGTTTTTACAAGCACCTGTTCCCATAAAATGCTTGCAGGCGTGAAGAACCGCTCTGAGAAGCACGGCATTCCTGTGAAGCACGTTCACAGTGCGAGTGTCAGCGCGCTGAAAAATCTGCTGGAGCAGTACCGGCACAGCGGATAAAATGTTCAATACAGAGTAATCTGTTTGATAAATAAAACATGATGGAGGAATCTTTATGAAAACAGCAGTCATTTACTGGAGCGGTACGGGCAATACCGAAGCAATGGCAAATGCAGTTGCAGAGGGTGCAGGCGTGGACGCGCTGACCGTTTCCGATTTCAGCGGCAATATTGCAGATTTTGACGCAATCGCATTCGGTTGTCCGGCAATGGGCGCAGAGGTGCTTGAGGAAGACGAATTTGATCCGTTTTTCACCGGCATCGAATCGGAACTCAGCGGCAAAACGGTTCTGCTCTTCGGCTCCTACGGCTGGGGCGACGGCGAATGGATGCGCAACTGGGCGGAGCGCGTCAAGGCGGCAGGTGCAGCTTTGCTTGGCGACGAAGGATATACCGCAAATGAAGCACCGTCGGAGGATGATCTTGCAAAACTGAAAGCACTGGGCGCTGAGCTTGCAGGCGCACAATGATAACCGCCAGTTGGTCATATCTAACCAAAAGGAGAATCTGAATGAAAAAAACTGTACTGATCTCTGCCGCAGCGATTCTCGCTGTTGCCGCGGCGATGCCGTTTTCTGCATCTGCTGCGGATGATGTGGTTTACGGCACCATGAATATCCCGTATACCGATTTTTATGCAGCGGAAATGGGCGAATCTGCCGGTGAGGTGGATGCCGTGACCTCTGCTACAAAAAAGAAGGTACTGATGAACGGCGAAGACCAGATGTTTGCGGGGACGTATAACAACGGCACGGACACAATGCTCGGCGTTGTTTATCCGGTTGCGATTACGCAGGCGGAGCTCGATGCACTCGGCGAGAACAATTACGGCTTCACAAAGCTCGATGCGGCACCGGAAGCATACAAAAATGTCACCGTAAAGGACGGAAAAGCCAGCTTTTCCGCGGTGCAGGATGCGGCGCCGGAAACACTGAATCTCGGCGTGAAGCTCTCGACGGAAACCGGCTACGGCGATTATCTGATTGACCTGACCGACCAGCCGGAGGGCTTTGACACGAAATACAGCGGTGCGCTGCTCAAAACCGCGGACGGCAAGGCATATGCGTTCCGTCATCTGGAGAATATCTGGCGCGGTGAAATTGCATGGTCGTCCGGCATCAAGACGCAGGAGGTTCACGGCAATCAGCTCAAATATGAAATGTACACGGGTCTCATGGGCAGTACGGTCAAGGAGATCGTTCTGATTACCAAAAAGGGCTATATCACGGTCAATACCGACACCTATATTCCCGTGAAATTTGCCGGCACGCTGACCGTCAGCAACAGTGAAGCAGGCAAGGGCAGCACGACATTCACCGCGGAGGGCATCCCCTCTGATTATCAGAAGAAGTACGCTGTCGCAGACGGATTCACTGTCACGGACGGCAAGATCGAATATACCGATGCAAAGCCCGGCAGCTATAAGCTGACGATGTCTGATGACGGCAAAAAATACGCTGATGTCAATGCTTCCTTCGTACTGGAAACCGATGCGGTTCCGGTACAGTTCAAGGACGGCAAGCTCGTAAAAGCGGATAATGCAACCGACGCAGAAGCGGAGAACTTCATCAAGAATCTTTCCAAGGTCGAAGTCGGTGAAGCTGCTTACAATGCATCCGGCAAGGGTGCGGTCAAGATCTTTGACGAGAACAACGCGATTAATTTTGATGCGGAATCCAGAAACGGAAAAGTCTTTGCGGACGGCGCAAACGGCACCTATACACTGAAAATTACTGCGACCGGCTACCGCAATCCGCTGACAGTCCAGCTCGCACCGCAGGGCAGCGAAACCACTGTCACGACGGCGGCAACCACGACTGCATCTACGACGACTGCGGCGGCAGTCACGACAACTGCTGCTGCGACCACAACTGCGGCGGCAAAGAACAATACAACGTCAAATTCCTCCTCAACATCCGGCAATTCCGCGCCGAAAACCGGTGATGCAGGTGTCGGCATTGCAGCAGCACTGGCATCTGCAGCTTTCATTACGGCCGGATTGACGCGCAAAAAGCGTCGAGGTTAATATGCAGTTTCTTTACTCCTTATTGTTTGCGATCGCGTTCTCCATATTTTGCGGGAAGGCGATCCGCAAGCACCCTGCGCCGTTTTATCTGACGGCGGCAGTATTGAGTATCGGAACGACAATTCTTGCAAATACGCGCATTCCGGAGATTCCGGCGTTTGTACAGCAGAATGTCGTTGCGCTGTTTACAAAGGGTATTCTCGCCGCAGCATTCTGGGCGGTTATCATGTGGACAGGCGCACTCCCCGGCGGATCGTCCATGACAAAAAGGCTGATGCCGCATCGCGGTCAGCTTTCGATCTTTACAGCCATTCTGACACTCGGTCATGCAGTCGGACTGGGAATTGCAATGTTCCCCCGCTGGCTTCGCAAAACCGATGCGATGAATCTGACAATCTGCATTGTATTATTGCTGATCATGCTGCCGCTGACAGTCATATCCGTGCAGAAAATCCGCCGGAAAATGAAAGCAAAAACATGGAAATCAGTCCAGCGTTTTGCATATGTTTTCTACGGGCTGATTCCGGTTCATGTCATTGTACTGAACATTGCAAAAGCACGCAGCGGCAGGAAAGATGTGCTGCTGAACCTGATGCTGTATCTGGTCGTATTTCTCGGCTATGCGGTCTGCCGCATCCACAAATGGTATGTTATCAGAAGGAAACCGGAACGGCTGATCGGTCTGAAGCTCGCATCATGGGGCGCATTTCTGATCGGCATGGCGGTATTTGCAGCAGCGGCATTTCCGCAGAAACAGCCGGAAAGCGTGCAGACAAACATTGCAGAAATGCATGAAGAACCGGCACAAACAGAACCGACAGCAGCAGCCCGCACAACAGCATTCTCTGCGCAAAGCAGCGAAACTGTCACAACATCCGGTACAGACAGCACTGCCCGCGGCACGACAGATCAGACAACCGGAACGACCGAAGCACCGGCTGAAAATGACGCATCATCTGAGCAGGACGAAAATGACGAACCTGCTGAACAAACGGAATCCTCCGCGGCAGAAGCCGTTCCGGAGGAAACCGCACCGCCCGCACCCGTGCGCATCTATCAGGACGGCACATTTACGGCAAGCGCATACGGTTATGACGGAAATATCACGGTTCATGTGACAATTCTGGAAGACAGCATCACCGACATCACAGCCGAAACAGAGGAAAGCGACGATTCCTATTTCAATGACGCAAAAAGTGCCGTGATTCCGGCGATCATCCGCAGTCAGGCGGCGGATGTGGATGCCTGCTCCGGCGCGACATACAGCTCGAACGGCATCATGGAGGCAGTTCGGGCGGCATTGGAGTCAGCAAGATTATGAGAAAAACATACATCAAAATCATGAGCGGTATCTGTATGATGCCGCTTTTGACTGCCTGCGGAAATGCAGCAGATACAATGAAATCCGCAGATATTTTTGCAATGGATACATATATGAATATCAAGGCTTACGGCAGGGAAGCGGCAGCGGCAGTCGCGGAAGCCGAAGCGCGGATTTACAAGCTGGAGCAGACATTTTCTGTTACAGATGAAACCAGCGACATCCGGAAGATCAATCATGCGGAGGGACAGCCCGTAACAGTCTCCGCGGATACGGTTTCCGTTTTGCAGACCGCACAGAATATGCATCATGAGAGCGGCGGAGCGTTCTGCATTTCGCTGTATCCGGTTTTGTGCGCATGGGGATTTACAATCGGGGAATACCGGATTCCCTCAGACAGTGAAATTACAAATCTATTGCAGAATGTCGATGATACGCAGATTACCGTAGATGCGCAGACTGTGCGATGTCCGGATGCGATGCAGATTGATCTGGGCGCGGTTGCAAAGG